>PPYE01320342.1_pt1 | contig 24667 bp, 37 predicted proteins | sample 1559881 | NCBI WGS metagenome assembly PPYE01 (sample SAMN08240022, study PRJNA423297) | Human gut metagenome, whole genome shotgun sequencing project. | reverse complement strand
CTGATAACCCCATTATACCAGAAAAACGGTTATAAATGTAAAAAAGCCCGGCTTTTGCCGGGACTTTGTCTACAGTCTGGGGCACCCGAAGGGGTGCCTATTAAATTACAAAAAATTACATTTAAATGGAGCTTAAACACCTTTTAACCAGCGTTAGAGGGTGTTTTTGTTATACAAAAATTCAAGGAGGACATGAAAATGGATGGAGAAATGACCACCAGCACTCAGACAACTGAAACCGCAGCAACTACATCGGCAGGAACATCTACGGGAGCGGCGGGACAGGCCGCAGGTGCGGAAACCGGAAACCAGGAGAAAGCATCTGCCTTTAAGGAATTTCTTGACGGTCTTTTCGGTGCCAAGCAGGAGAAAAAGGAACCTGGAGCAGAAGAAAAGGCTGCTGAAAAAGGAACAGAGCCGCCTGCAGGTAAAACGGAGGAGAAATCCTTCAGCCAGGCAGATATGGATGCAGCCATTGAAAAAGCAAAGCAGGACTGGGAAGCTCAGGCAGAAGAAGCAAAGAGACAGGCCAAGTTAAGCCCGGAGGAAAAGGCTGCCGAGGAACAGAAAAAGAAAGACGAGCAGATCGCAGAACTGCAGGCGAAGCTCTTAAAGAGTGATCTGCAGAAAAAGGCAACGGCATCCCTGGAAAAAGATGGTTATCCGGTCGGCCTGGCTGAACTGCTGGATTATACCAGTGAGGAGGCCATGGAAAAGAGTCTGTCAAAATTAACAGATACCTTCAAGGGAAGCCTTCAGGCAGCGGTGGAATCCAGACTTCGCGGAAAGACTCCGGCGGGCCTTGGCAATGCGGCAAGCGCAGAAAATATGTTAAGAGATCAGATTGCAAGAAACATCAGAGGATTATAAGGAGGATATGAGACATGAGCGTAAATACAATTCAGACAGCAGCGGTCATTCAGAGTGAACTGGATAAGGCCGCAGTAGAGCAGGCTACTTCCGGATGGATGGAAGTCAATTCCAGCCTGGTGAAATATAACGGAGGATCAGAGGTCAAGATCCCGGAGCTTTCCATGGACGGCCTGGCTGATTATGATCGACAGAACGGTTTTGTAGCCGGTGGAGTAAACTTCAAGTACCAGACCAAAACAATGACCCAGGACAGAGGACGTTCCTTCAGCTTTGATGAGAATGCCGTAGATGAGACCAACTTTGCACTGACTGCGGCTACTGTAATGGGAGAATTCCAGAGAACCAAAGTGATCCCGGAGATTGATGCTTACCGTTACAGCACGATCGCGGCGGCCTGCATCAAGGCAAAGACAGCATCTGGCGGATATGTACCGGCGGAGGATACCATTCTGCAGAAACTTTACTACGACATTGCAACGGTTCAGGAAATCGTTGGAGATAATACTCCGCTGGTAATTACCATCAGCCGCATGGTGGCAGCGATCCTCTCCATGAGTGATAAGCTGTCCAAAAAACTGGATGTAACAGATTTTAAGCAGGGAGATGTAAGCTTTAAGGTTAGGAGCCTGGATGGACAGCATCCACTGATTTCGGTTGGTTCAGAGAGAATGAAGACTGAATATCTGTTCAAAGATGGAAAAACCAGCGGACAGGAAGATGGTGGATTTGCAGCAACGGCATCCAGCAAGAACATTAACTGGATCATCACACCGAGAAAAGCCCCTGTTGCGGTGTCTAAGACAGATAAGATGAGAATCTTTGATCCGGAGACAAACCAGAAGGCAAGAGCTTACGCGATGGATTACCGCAAGTACCATGATATCTGGATTCCGGATCAGCAGATCAAGACCTGCTTTACCAACGTAAAGGAAGAACTGTCATAGGAGGAGATACGGGATGATTACTTTAAGACGTGACAATGTAGTAAAACAGACAGAGTCTGAAGTTGTAGCGCTGGCATTGGAAAGCCAGGGATTTGTCAGAGAAGGGGCCGCAAAGAAAGCGACTCTGGAAAACGAAGCACCTGCAGCGGAAAAGGAACTGAAGGAGGAACTGGCGGCGGCCAGAAGCCAGAACGCTGCGCTGAAACAGGAACTGGACGGTGCGAAAGACCAGCTTGAGGTGGCCCTGAAAGAAAATGCCACTCTGAAACAGGAACTGGACGGCACGAAAGATCAGCTTGAAGTGGCCCTGAAACAGAACCAGGAAACTGCTGAGAAAAGCCAGACAGCAAGGAAAAAGTAGGAGGGACTGCATGGCAAGTGAACAGGAAAACAGGATTGTAGCCGAAGTCATGGATAACATGAAAATGGCAGAAACGGAAGAAAGCTCCGCAAGGAGATATGTGCGCCGGGCGGTAGATAAGATCCTGATTTACTGCTGCAGAGAAGATCTTCCGGAACGCCTGGAAGGAACTGCAGCCCAGATTGCCGAGGATATGTTAAAGGCAGATCTGCTGGTCTCCACAGGAAAAGAAACATCATCCGTCACCCGTGGAGACACAACGATTTCTTACCGCGATCCAAGCGCTTCCAGGAGCGCCACGGTGGACTTCATGAAGAATTATGAGACATCCTTAAACCACTATAAGAAAATGCGCTTGCCAAAGGATAACCATGCAGGAAGCTGATATTCTGGCAGAGACCTACTGGGATACAGTGACCGTTTACCGGCCTTTTAAAGATACTTTACCATCTGGTGAAAGCGTTTTTAAAAGCGGCGCGGAAGGGAAGATGGTGTATCAGGATGTTCCATGTGCGCTATCTTCTCACAGCGGCGGAGCATTGGCCCAGAGCAGCTCCACGGCATCTGCAGATACTTCCTACAGCCTTTTTGTAAGGCCGGAGATCGACATCCTGGAAAATGATTTTCTGGTGATTTCACGACTTGGAAAGGCTATAGAAGCTCTGGCTGGAGCTGCTGAACGGCAGCCATCCCACAATAATGTTCCAGTTCGTCTGGATGATCCGGTGGTCTGATGAGTACCGAATATACCTTTGACGGATTGAACGAGTGGGAAAAGAACCTGGCCCAGATCATAGACCGGCAATACCCGGAAGAATTTAAGCAAATGGTCATTGACATTGCGGAGCAGGCGCTTGGAAAAGCAAAAGAACTGACTCCGGTTCAGACCGGACGTTTACGGGATGCTTGGAACTTGGGAGCTATCGAAAAGCGGGGAGACACCTACTATATTGAGGTTTACAACAATGTGGAATATGCGGAGCCTGTGGAGTATGGGCATCGCATGAAGGGTGGCGGCTTTAAAAAAGGCGCTCATATGTTGGAGGTGTCTCTGCAGGAAATGGATCGGAAGCTTCCAGATTACTTGCGGGCCTGGTTGGCTGATTTTTTAAATACGCATGATTTGGTTTAAGGAGAAATGATGGAAAATCCAGTATTGCAGATAAAAGACGCGCTGATCCGTGTCTTAAAGAAGATAGATCCGGATACAGATGTCTTTTTTGAAGAGATCAAAAGTACAGACCCGGCCCATGGAGTGGAACAGCCTAAAACCTGGTATTTTGTGGATTTGAAGCCAGGGAGTCCTGTAACTGTGGATGGGATTTACACGGACATGAGCGTCATGGTGGATGTTACCTACCATGAGAAGGGTGAAAGCAATAATACTTATCTCATTAAAGCTGCTGAAATTGACGCAGCCATTCGTCCGGTGCTTTCGTTTGGCGATAGGAAGATCACCATCGGGAATGCGGACATCAATGTAGTGGATCACGTTCTCCACTACATTTTTACTATCAATTTCCGGCACTCCGAAGAACAGAAGGTTACAAATGACCGGATGGAGGAGCTGGGAGTATCACTGAAAAAGGAGAGTGAGTAAACATGAGTCTGGGATTACCAAATTTTAACTTTATCTTCCAGTCAAAAGGCGTTAGTGCTATTGAGCGCAGTGCCAGAGGAATTGTGGCGGTTATCTTGAAAGATGACACGGAAGGTGAAGAACAGAATGTTTACAACAAAGTGGATGATGTGGATTTCACTCAGTGGACGGAGGATAACTACAATTATCTGAAGCTGATCTATGAAGGAGCGCCTTCAAAAGTGATCGCCATGAGAGTGGCCACCAATGTAGAAAGCTACAATGCGGTTCTGAAGAAGTTAAAGGACTTAAAATGGAATTATCTGTGCATCCCTGGAATTAAGGCGGCAGATACTACGATGATCGGAGCCTGGATCAAGCAGTACCGCAATGATGAAAAGAAGACCTTCAAGGTAGTTCTTCCCCATTATGCGGGAGATCATGAGGGAATTATCAACTTTACCACAGAGAACATTACCTCATCTGTTACCGGGAAAAAGCATACTGCAGCGGAATACTGTGCGCGGATCGCAGGAATCCTTGCTGGACTGTCTCTTTCCAGAAGCAGTACCTTTTATGTTTTGAACGATGTTTCTTCGGCAGAAGTGCCGGATGATCCGAATGAGCGGATCGATGCAGGCGAACTGATCCTTACCTTTGATGGCAGCCAGTATAAGATTGGGCGCGGTGTGAACAGCCTGACTTCCTTTACTGCCACTAAAACGGAAGATTTTCGGAAGATCAAGATCGTGGAGGGCATGGATCTCTACATGGATGATATCCGGGATACATTTGAAAAGTATTATGTGGGCAAAGTCATCAATGACTATGACAACAAGCAGATGTTTGTGGCAGCCATCAGCTCTTACCATAAGGAGCTTCTTGGGGATGTCCTGGATCGCAGTTATGACAATACCGTATCTGTAGATGTAGATGCCCAGAGGAATTACCTGGAAGGACGGGGCACTGACACATCAGAAATGGATGATACGGCGGTGGCCGAAGCAAATACGGGAAGCAAGGTCTTTGTGACCAGCAACGTGAAATTTGTGGATGCCATGGAAGATCTGAAAATGACAGTAAACATGTAAGGAGGGAATGACAATGGCAGAGAGTATCAGAGGCAACAAAACTCTTTCCGGTACCTGGGGAGAGCTTTGGATCGATGGCGAGAAAATCTTTGAATTTTCTAAGATCGAGTTAAAGGTAACGGCCAACCGTGAAGATGTCCAGATCGGCATTGATGTGGACTCTAAGATTACCGGATTAAAGGGAGAAGGCTCCTATACCGTAAAAAAGGTTTATACCAGGGCAAAAGCGATCCTGGAAAGCTGGAAGAAGGGCAAGGATGTGCGCTGCCAGATTATTGCAAAACTGAAAGATCCGGATGCCGTGAATGGACAGACAGAGCGCTGGTCAGCTAACAATGTATGGCACACTGAACTTCCGGTGGTCAACTGGGAAAAAGGCGGAATTGTCGAGGAAGAAACCAGCATCGGCTTCACACCGTCTGATCTGCAGAACCTGGATCAGATTGCAGCATAAGAGGAGGAAACAGTCATGGATAAAGATAAGAGCGAGGTATTTAAGAGTTTTACTAACAAGGCGATCAAGCGCTTTCAGGAGAAAAAGGTCAGAAAATACCGCACATTACATATTCCGAGCTTGGATGAAAATATTAAAATCCGCAACCTGGATTATCCTGAAATCGTAGAGTGTACGGAAATCGAAGATGAGAACGATCCGAATGCGGCAGATAAATATACGATTTATCTGGCCGTTGTGGAACCGAACTTAAAAGAAGTCGCACAGGAGATGATGAATCAGGGACTGATCCAGACATATCCGGAAGTGGTGAATATCTTTGAAATGAGCGAGATAACAGAAATCGCTACAGAGATCATGAAGCTTTCCGGTGTACTCGGAAATAAGAAGGTCACTGTGGTTGAAGAATTAAAAAACTCATAAGCCGAGACGGAGAAACCTATTTCCTGCACTTTTATCTGCAGAAGGGAATCACACCTGAATATATCCTGAATCTGAGCCTGGAGGAAAGGCTCTTTTATTTTGCTTCCATGGAGACGGCCATAGAGGAAAGAAGAAAGCTGTTTGCTTTTGAAGGGAACGGGGGTGCAAGTGACAAATGAGTGTGATAGGAAGTATTAGCATTAAGGATAATGTCACGGCAACTCTCCGGATCATAAAGAAAGAACAAACTTCTTTCCGGGAGGATGTTAAGAAAACCCGTGAGGAGATGGAGAAAACCTGGAAGGAAAAGTACCAGGCAAAACTGGATGCAACTCCGGCAACCAAGGCACTGAATAGCTTGAAGTCCAAAATGGAACCGCTCCGGAAAAAAGTAGTGACGGCCATGGCTGTAAAGGACATGGCCACAACGAAAGTTAAAGCGGTAGAAAGCCGTGTAAAAGATCTTGGGAAAAAGGTTGCCGAGCCGGTAGTGAAGATCAAGGATGCTACCGGCAAAGGAATTTCTGCTATCAGCGGAAAAATGAAAGAACTGGGAACCAAGGTTGTTATACCGGTTGCAATCGCAGCGGCCACGGCCACTACTGCAGTGGTGGGAGCATCGGTAAGCGAAGGTGCGAAGCTGGAGCAGAGCCGTGGCGGTGTCGAGACCTTATTCAAGGATGATGCGGATACAGTCAAAGCGAATGCGGACAAAGCCTTTGAAACAGCGGGATTATCAGCAAATGATTATATGGAGCAGGTCACCAGCTTTTCAGCTTCGCTGCTGAACAGTTTAAAGGGTGATACGGCAAAAGCGGCCACAGTGGCGGATCAGGCCATGGTAGATATGGCAGATAACGCGAATAAATTCGGTACCGACATAGGTTCTATCCAGAACGCTTATCAGGGCTTTGCCAAGCAGAACTACACCATGCTGGATAACCTGAAACTTGGTTACGGTGGTACGAAGTCGGAAATGGAGCGTCTGTTAAAGGATGCTGGGAAAATTTCTGGAGTTAAGTATAACCTGGATAATCTGGCGGATGTGTATAACGCGATCCATGTGATCCAGGAAAAACTGGATGTTACAGGAACCACAGCGAGAGAAGCATCGACCACATTCAGCGGATCTTTCGGAGCCATGAAGTCCGCAGTTAAAAATCTGCTTGGCTTTATGGCGAGTGGCGGTGATGTAGAAGGCGCTATGGGCTCTGTAGTGGAGACGGCCAGCACGTTCCTGTTCAAGAATGCGGTTCCGATGGTTGGACGAGTCGTAAAAGCGCTTCCTGGAGCTGTGAAAACAGGTATAAAGGCGGCTGCTCCGAAGATTAAAGAATCTGGTGGAGAAATCGTCAAGGGCCTGAAAGACGGAATTGTGAGCGCACTGCCATCTTCTATGAGCGGCGCAGTCAACCAGGCGTTTGATGGTATCGGAAACCTGGGTTCCAAGTTTTCAGCGGCTATACCGGAACTTGTATCTTTCGGAAAGAGCATAACAAATTCCCTTGGTCAGGCTGCAGTAGCCAGTGCCCCAGCAATTGGAAGCATTGTGAACACTGTTTCAACTATGCTTCCAGTAATACTCCCGGTGATTTCAAGTGTGGTTTCTGGTATCAGTGGCCTGATCTCTCAGGCATCGCCGGTTATCGCAGGGCTGGTGTCGGCTATCGGTGTGGCTGTTGTGGCGCTTGCCCCTGTTTTCAGTACAATATTCGATGGCATTGGTGAGAAAGTAAGTTCTGTGATCGGCTTCATCGGAGAGCGGATGGGCTTCATCCAGGAAGTTATCGCAGTAGCTGGCCCGGCAATCGGTTCTGTATTGACCACAGCCTGGAGCGTGATCTCACCTATTATGGATTTGTGCATTAGTGTATTCGAGCTTGTCTTCAGCGTGGTACAGCGCGTATTCCCAGGAATTCAGAGTATCTTGGAGAGCGTCTGGAGCGTGGTTCAGCCTATCGTGGAAGGAATCGGCTCAGCTATCGGTAAGGTGGCGGACTGGATCAGCAGCACAGGAGCCAAGATTGCAGGCTCTGGAGGCAGCAGATCAGGAAACGTTGGAAAGAATGCGGCTGGAGACAACAACTGGCGTGGTGGACTTACTTGGGTAGGTGAGGAAGGACCAGAACTTGTAAATCTGCCGAGAGGTTCCAGGATACTTCCAAACAAGGAAAGTGTGTCTCTGACCAGCAATGCATTCGGTGGCGTAGTGCAGGGAAGCATGGCAGCATCCTCCGGAAACGGCGGAGGAATGTCCTCTGTTATCGGCATTTTAACAAATATTGACCAGCATCTTTCGGCTCTGATCGACCGGATCAGGGAAAGCAGGGGCGGCATGGAGGTACCGGGCAGCACTTCGTCCGGTGGCGCAAGAGGATTCCTCGGAAGCATCACAGTCCAGATTGCCAAACTTGCAGATACCATCAATGTCCGGTCAGAGGATGATATTGATGAGATGGCTGATAAAGTAGCAAAGAAATTTGTAGAAGTAATTGTAAATATGGGATAGGAGGGAGCTTATGAAAGAGAGGATCATTGAACTAAGCGTGGATAATCGGAGCGAAGTCATCGAGCTCCCGATTAACCCTAAAACGGTGGAATTTACGTCAAAACAGTTAAATCAGACGATAACTTTGTTGGAAATGGGAGAAGTCAATCTGGCAGGAGACCGTGGGCTGAAGCGCACAAAGTTTTCCAGCTTTTTCCCGTCAGAGAATTCTCCGTTCAGTGACTTAGCCGAAGATACACCGAAAGGTTACATCACCATGCTGGATGAGTGGAAAACATCGAAAAAGGTAGTTCGCGTTATTGTAACGGACATGGATATCAATCTGGCAATGCTGATAGATGAACTGAATTATTCTGTAAATGAAGGGGACGAGGATATTTATTATACCATGTCTTTTTCAGAGTACGTTACTTTGAACGTCCCAACGGTAAATATAATGCCAAAAGTCAGAGACAATGGCCTTACAGATCGGCCCAATACCAGCGCAGGTGGAAGCCATACGGTGGTTAGCGGAGATACTTTGTGGGGAATTGCAAAGAAATATTATGGGAATGGGGCACAGTATACGAAGATATATGGTGCAAATAGCGGAACGATTGAAGCGGCAGCCAAGAGCCATGGAAAAAGTAGTTCCGGGAACGGGCACTGGATTTATCCGGGCACTGTGCTTTCAATTCCGGCATAAAGGCGGTGGAAGGAATGAAATTACTGACAGGAGGAAAGGATATCAGCCAGCTAATTGAAAAAATCACTTGGTCTGGAGATACTTCCCAGGTGTCAAGAAAAATCAATTTCACTATTGCCCAGAACAAAAAAGATACACTGTTCCCGGATGTATCCATTGACATCGGGGATGAAATAATCATGCAGGATGATGCAGAAAACAATGTTTTCGGCGGGATCATATTTGATGCGGATAAGAAAGGCAGCTCTAAAACGGTAAGTTATCTGGCATATGATCTTTTGTTTTACGTGAACCAGTCTGATGTGAATATGGTCTTTTCTGGGACACCAGAAAGTATTGTCACGCAGATTTGCCAGAAGCTGGATATTCCCTGCGGAGAACTGGCTCCGACCAATGGAGTTGTAGTGAAATCACCGTGTTTTGGGAAAAAGGCATATAAGGCAATCATGATGGCCTATACAGTAGCGGCCAGGAAGAATGGTACAAAATACATTCCTCTGATTAAAAATATCAATCGGCTTTGCGTGATTGAAAAGGGGACGTTGTGTGGAGCTGTGATGACCGGAGACTACAACCTAATTGATACAGAGTATAAAAGCACTCTGCAGAATCTGGTAAACCGTGTCATTATCACGAACAGCAAAGGAAACCAGATCAAGGTGATAGAGGATGCGGAGTCCATTCAAAAATATGGCCTGGTTCAGAAAGTTATGAAACAGAGCGATAAAGAAGATATTTCTGCAGAAGCACAAAAAGCGCTGGTTTCCGTAGAAAATTCTGGATCTGTATCTGGAGTACCGAATGATTTCAGGGCGGTCTCTGGCTATTCCATTATTGTCCAGGATGAAGTTTCTGGACTGTATGGACAGTTTTACATAGAAAGCGATACTCATACCTTTACCAATGGAAAAGCGCAAATGGATCTTACCCTGGCTTTTGAAAATCTGATGGATGAGGAGGAAATCGAGAAGGACACGAACAACAAGAAAAGTAAGTAGGAGGGACTGACATGACAGATCATAACATCGTGCGAATGGTTCACGCAATTGAAGAACGTATATCCGGTGGCGGAGCTGCGGATATAAACTCCGGTGGCGGGGTTCAGGCAAGCGTAGATGGAACATTCCTGGCTGATGTGATCAGCGTGAAGCCTTTGTCTATTCAACTGCAGGGGCAGACAGTATCTGCTGGCATTTACATCAACCTAGCATTGACGGTAGCGGCATCGGATGGTGGTGATGAGATTTTAAAGCCCTTTGAAACACCGTTTGAACCGGCTGCAGCATATGAATTTTTGAAAGAATTCCATGAAAAATATGTAATCAAGAAAGGTGATACGGTGGTGGTTGTCATGACAGGTAGCGGCTTTTATATAGCTGGAAGGGCGGTGGCAGGATGAGCATTTTTCCATTTATTGATGCGTCTGGGGTAACAGATACGAAAAAAGTAACTGATTTACCATTACTGAAAGAATATGCGTATGATTATGCGAAAAATGAACTGCTTCTGGATGAAAATGGCTGCACTTATCTGGTGGAAGGAAATGCTGCACTCCGGATCTGGATATTTAAGGCACTTACAACAGCCCGGTTCCGACACGTAGCCTATTCTCCGGCCTTCGGAGAAGAATATGAGGATCAGCTCATTGGACATTCCATGAACGGAGAAATAGTAAAGTCAGAAATGAAGCGCTATATTACCGAAGCGTTGATGGTAAATCCGTATATCAAGAAACTGGAAAATTTTAATTTTGAGACCAGTAGCTGGGGAATGAAAGTAACATTTGACTGTACCAGCATTTACGGGAAAGAAACGGTACCGATCCGAATGGAAGGGGTGAATGTATAAATGGATTTTACGGCAGATGGAATTCTGGCCAGGATGAAAGGAAGCCTGAAAAATGAAGATTCCAGGATAGAGGGAAGCTTTACAATGGATAACCTGCAGGCGGTATCTGAAGAACTGGCCCGGTTTAATGCGATGCTCATTGCTCCCCTGCAGGATGAACTGGCTGCCCAAGGAAGTGACATGGGAACCAGTGGAAATGAAAAACATTATGTGAAATGGGCCAAGGAAGCAACCGATGCCCAGGGCAAAAGAGTGGCAGGAAATGCAAAAGTTTCTAGTCCAAGGGATGGAACTGGAAACGTATATATCGCCATTGTTTCCACAACGGCCCAGGCACCTACGGAAGAAGAAATCCAGATTGTGCAGGAGTATATCAATACGAAACGGCCTGTGGGGGCTAACCCGGTGGTATCTGCAGCAGAGAGTATTGATGTAACCATTGTATGCGAGATTCACAAAACAGCCGGATACACGGAGGAAACGGTTAAAAGCCAGATTCAGGCAGATGTTCAGGCACATTTCCTGGAAATTGCTTTCCAGAGCGGAGTGATCTCTTTGAACTTCTTTAAGGTCAGCAATATCATCAGCGCGGTGAATGGTGTCTCCGAGGTGGTGGACTTAACAATAAATGGAAAAAAGGATTCTATCACGGCAGATTACAACAAGTTCTTTTCTCTGAAGGGAGTGATTATCAGTGTCACTGAATAGTGAACAGATGCTTCCGGCCAGAGTGCGAAAGATGAGACAAATGGAAGATCTTCTGAATGTGGAAGATATAATCCTGATCGAGATAGAAAGAATTATTGATGAAATGTATGGGGCGGCGGCGCTGCTCCATGAGGAGCTGGTCAATGAGGCTTGGCTGAAGGAAAAACTGGATGCCCGAACAGGAGCTGATACCACAGTAGAGACAGACGCGGACAAGCTCCTGGCAATGATAACGCTTGATGTAAGCAAAATTGTGGGTGTTGATATGAAAGACATCCGGGCATTTTTGGACAAATGGCTGCCAGCACATTTAAGATATCGTGTGATTTTACTGATAGAGAGTGGCTATATTAGCCCGGAAAAATATACCGTGACAGGAATGGCGCTGGGTTATGAAGCACAGTTTTGGCCGGTTCGGACATTGAATGGAGCTTGGCTGCTGGACGGTACATACAATCTTGATGCAGTCCGTAAGGCAGATGAATACGGCTTAACCTATGAAATTGGAGAAATAGAACTTCATGAGGATTTCACGGAGGCAGCCAGATTTATGACAGCAATCTGCCAAGAGGAGAATACTGTCGGCATGGTATCCATGGGCTTTGAATCCCAGTTCTGGCAAGTTCCAACGTTAAACGGTGCATGGAAATTAGATGGTTCTGTTCTTCTGGAAATTCTGAGACACCCACATGAGTACGGACAACACTTTGACTTTGGAAAGATAGAAAATAAAGAGGAAAATGACTATCATGTTCGGCTGGATAAGGATTTATGGTTCCTGGATGGCAGCCAAAATTTGAACGGAAAGAGAATATTGGACGCTGAGAGGCGTGAGGAGGAATTGACATGACACAGAATCAGATCATCACAGTGACAGCAAGAAAAAATATGGTTAGAGCCAGGGCCGGAGAAATCCAGCTCCCGAAAATCGTAGGTTTTGTTTTCGGTGATGGTGGTGTGGATGAAAGCGGGAACATTATTCCTCTTTCGGAAACAGACAGCACCCTCGGAAATGAACTTCTCAGAAAGAAGTATGACAGCTATACAATGGTCAGCGATACGGAATGCAAGTATGAATGTACGCTGACCGAAGAGGAGCTGGCGGGCAAAGAGATCAGTGAGATCGGCTTGTATGATGCCAATGGTGATATCGTTAATATTAAGCGGTTTTCGGCTAAAGGCAAGGATGCGGATCTTGCGATGACCTTCTGGATTAAGGATACATTTTAAGGGAGGAACACAATGGCTAACTTACCGATTAAGGACAATCCAACATTAAACCTCCAGATGGAGGCTCTTACGACATCCACACCTGGACATGCAGACAGGTTCAATGAACGCTATCAGCAGCTGCTTGAAAATGACAAGGCACTGCAGGTGGATGCCAAGATTTATGAGGATGACAAAAACGGAGCGAAGATCCGCCTGGGAATGGAAAATGGTCATCTTTACTATGTCCAGCTTCCTTCGGAAGAAGCTGATGATACTGGAGAATAACGGATTGCGTTATATGATAACGGGATACGTTATAAAATAACAAAATAAGCAAAAATATGACGCATCGTGTTATATTATGCTGGAAATGAGGGAAAAAATGACGGAAAATAAGGTTTTTATTGCGGAGCAGGAAACCCTTTTGGAAGTGAAGGAGCAGACAGAGAAGCTGATCCGGAACCTGATCCCTACTGACGCACCAATCTATGGAATGGTTATTCACGAAGCATCAGATCTGAACCCAGCTACCCGTGTAGAATACTTGGGTGCTAACAAGGATTTTAAGCCTATGTCCATGAATATGGCTACTCATGCCATGGATTATGGCTCCTGGGCGAATTGGAGCTGGTTAAAAGCGAATGTGCCGGTTATGTGCGGATGGGATGGAGAAATCAAATATTATCTGAATCCGGATGATTATACGAAGAAAGCAGACGGAACAGCTTCAGATGTATCAAATGCAAATTTTGCAGGAAATGCCATGGCGGTCATTAAGAAGATCTACAAAAAGGAATATAAGGTCGGTTCAGATCGTTATGTGTACTTCTGCGAGCGGCAGGTTGATCCGGATTTCCAGCCTGTTGGCTTTAATGTCAAAGGAAAAGTTAGGGACTACATGCTCATTCCTATGTTCTATGGCTCTATTGATGGAAATGGAAGGATGAGAAGTATTGCAGGCCAGTGGAGCTGCCTGACTGCTTCAGGAAGCTCTTCGGATAATTCATCAGGAACCGCAATAGGCACTACAGAGCAGAACACAGCGATTTTGAAAACGAGTGCAAACGGGTTATTCTTCGGCGGCCCGCTTACAAATACGTTAGCAGATATTTGTGTAATGCTTACGCGAAGCACAGATTCACAAAGTTCTTTTGGAAGCGGAATGTGCTCCAGCTATGTAGAGGATAAAGCCCAGCATTATGGAACTCAGATCAACAAGGTAGTTGGAGGCGGCCAGTTTTATGGATCAGATGATAATAAGTCTTTCAATAAGATTTTTCATAGCGCTGTTCTGGGCAGTTATATGCTTTGGCAGCGTGATCCATATATGGTCGCAGTCAATGGAAGAATTAAGGTATCTACAGACTATACCTACAATCTGAGTGGAGACGGGTATCTGGATACTGGCTGCAACGTGACAGCAAACCATTACAATGCGACCATGCATGTAGTCAAAGGTTTTGGAGCAATTCCGTCAGAGGAAATTGAGGGAACTTCCGCAACTGGCTATTGTGATCATACTTGGGTAAACGCCACAATCACGGCGGTTTCGCGACGGTTCGGCGTTTGCATTGACGGTCTTAATGACGGCCTCTGGGCCCGCACCCTGGACACTGTGGCTGCTAACGCCTGGTGGCACTTCGGCGCGTCCTTACTTCTTCCAGCACCTGCAGCAGCGTGAGCTGCTGTTAGGGGGTATGGGGGTCTTCCCCCATAAAGAAAATAGGGGGTTCGGGGGATTTCCCCCGATGCCCTTGCAGGGAATAAACGAATTTTAGGGGTTACCGGAACACCCTTTCCGGCGGTTTCGCTACGGTTCGGCAATTGCAATGACGGTCTTAATGACGGCCTCTGGGCCCGCACACTGAACAATGTGGCTGCTAACGCCTGGTGGAACTACGGCGCGTCCTTTTTCTATCAATTTTAGAACGACAACCAAAATGTTCCCGGTAATCCTACACCGCAGACGATTGAAACATCGTTATATCCGCCCTTATGGGTTTTGGTGAGTGGAAATAGTTCCGGTCAGGAGCTGCAAGTAGCAGGAAATGTCCGAAAGCGGCGAGGAGATAGAAGATCATGCGTATATTGAAATACGATATTGAAAAGGTGACCGGGATTCCCTGGAAGAAAAAGAAAAGTTATAGATACCTGTATCGGCTGGCCTGCCGGGAAGATGTGATTAAAAAGGCTTTTAAACGTATGAGAAAAGGGAAAACAAAGAGAAAAGACTTTCAAATGGCAGAGGAAAATCTGGATACCTGGGTTAAGAAAATCCAGGAAATTATCCTGAATACAAAGCCGGATGGATGGCAGACTGATCCTCAAAAGCGATTTAAGCCAGTAAAGCATAACCCGGTAATTATTAAAGAGTTTGGAAAGACAAGGGTTGTTTATGTACCGACTATGGTGGAGCTCTGGATTCAGCATGTAATAGTAATGATCCTGGAACCGATCATAGCGGGAAGCAGCTATCCGATGAGCTTTTCATCGTTTCCTGGAAGGGGTTCCCTGAAGGGGCAGCGAGCTATCAGACGTTGGATCGAAAGCGGAAAGGGGATCAGGAACTTTGCACAGGCAGATATCCGGCATTTTTATAGCCATATTCAGTATAAAATTGTTCGGAAAAAATTGGAGCGTAGAGTTAAAGACAGCTTTTTTCTGCATCTGATTGATGTCTGCATGACATATTTTCCTAAAGAAATGCCTTTAGGTTTCTACCTTTCTCAATGGCTTGCAAATTTCATGCTCCAGGAACTGGATTATGACATTAAATGTAAGCTGAAAATCGCACATCATGTCCGGTATATGGATAATTATACGCTGGCTGATGACAACAAAAAGAAGCTGCACCAGGCATTGCTTTATATTCGGCAGGCGCTTGGAAAGATGAGATTACGCATGAAGAATGACTGGCAGGTGTTCCGATTTGAATATACCAAGAAAAATGGGAAGAAAACGGGGCGCTGCGTGTCGGCCATGGGTTGGCTGTTTTACCGCTCAAAAGTGCTGATCCGAAAGCACATTTTACTTCATGTAGAGCGCATAGCCCGAAAATTGCACAAAAAGGAAGAAAACGGCCAGCGGTTTCCGCTGGGGCTTTGCCGTGGCTTTGTATCGTTGCTGGGGTGGATCACACATTCAGAAACGTATGACTGGTATTTGATACATATTAAGGAATTGGTAAACGTCCGTAAAATCAAACGGATTATTTCAAAGATGACAAGGGAGGTAAATCGTCATGCAGGAATGGAAAAAGGAACTCTGCAGAGAGCAGCCTGAAACCCTTCAGGAGCTTGGAAAAGGTACTTACATTCAGAGACGCAATATCACTCCGTATGAAAGAAAAGACGGGAACGGAGAAGCTGATAAGGGTTATTCATGTGAGTACAGGATTCTTACAAAAGAAGAATATTTTGCAGCCCTGGAGCAGGAAAACAGCAATAAAAATATGCTGACTTCCATGGCCGCTCAGGCAGATATCTATGAGAAACTTATTGAGACAGAAAAAAATCAGTTAGTCATCATGCAGGCCATTGCAGATCTGTATGAAAAAGAGAATGGAGGCGTGTAATATGTTAGAACTTTATGTGACCTTAGTTAAAGCTGGAATCAGAACCCTTGACAGCGTACCGGCGGCCTTCCGGGAAAAGGTGAAAGCGGCTATTGAAGCGGAAAAACAGGAATGATAGGAAGGGAGAAGAAACATGACTCTGCTTCATATTATAGACGCGCTTTGCGATGTGACAACCAAGCAGGCAGATCTCCTCCGGGAGCTGGTGACAGATCTGGAACATATGAACCAGGTTTCTGAAGAAGTAAAGAATTATTATCGGGAGAAGCTGGATTCTATCGATCAGGAAATGAACGTAGCTGAATACGGCTGCCGAGAACTTCCCTATATGGATGAAGCTCACAGAGAAATAATAAGGTAAAAACAGGTGCATCGGATATTTCCGATGTGCCTTTTTAATTGGAGGAAGATCATGCAAAAAGAGAAGTGGAAAACCATGGATGTGATCCTCGTAATCCTGGCGATATTTTTACTTGTTTTTGTGATTGTGATGATTGCTATTTACATAAGAACAGGAGGAATTCCGGATACCTTATGTACCTGCGTGTTTAGTGTATGTGGCGGAGAATGCGGAGTAATGGGCTGGATCAAAACAACGAAAGACAGACACCTTTCCAGACAGTATGAACTGGAGGATAGGGAGACAGACAAAAAAGAAAGCATGGAGGAAACGGAGAATGAGTGATATTTGCTTTGAAGGTTTAAAGATTTTGGTGATGGTGGCGGTGCTGGTATTAACCAGATATGTACTTCCCTGGGTAAAAAGCAAGGCTGATTCCGAGAAGTTGAACCTGGTGGCTCAGTGGGCGTATAAAGCGGTTTTAATGGCCCAGCAGACCATGAAAGCCACTGATGGAAAAGAGAAAAAAGCCATCGTTACGCAGTTTTTAAAAGAGCTTCTTCAGGAGAAGAACATCGCACTTTCGGACACGCAGATAGAGATCCTGATTGAAGCCGCAGTAAAACAGATGAAGATTCAGGAAAATGCAGGAATTGTGATTGAAGCAACGGATGATGTGGAGGTGTAGTCAACATGGGAGTAAGAGTTGGAAGCGCAAGAAGCAATGAAAATGGTGGAGTAAATGGTGGCAAGGCGGGCGATCAGACCGGCAGAGAGGTGTCAACGCAGCTCTGGTATCTGCATTCAAAGGGCTGGATCGTTATTAGGGCGAAGGCACCTGCAGTCCGGGAGGCAATCGCTAAAAACATGGAAGCTGCCTGCCAGAATGACAATATCGGTTATTGCCAGGGCCACAGAGGAACGGCAACGGCTGCAGCGAAGCCATATGATTACGATCTTTCCAAGGTAAATACAGCCGTGGAAACAGACTGCTCTGAATTGGTACGTTGCTGTGTGCTTTATGCTGGAATTCATGTGAATAGTTTCAGCACAGCGAATGAGGTGGCAGCACTGAGGCAGACTGGCCAGTTTGATATCCTGGAAAAAGATGAGTATTGCAAAGCTTCAGACTATTTGTTACGAGGAGATATCCTGGTCACAAAGACGAAAGGCCACACTGTGGTTGTTCTGGACAATGGCTCCAAGAGCAGCCAGAATAAAAAAGTTGAAGCGGCTCAGAAAAAGGATGTATCTATCAGTGGAACCTATAAAACCACGGCAGATCTGAATTTGAGAGCGGGAGCCGGTACAACAAAAGATATTCTGGTTACAATTCCGAAGGGAGCAGCGGTCTCCTGTTATGGATATTACAGCCTGTACAACGGAAAGCCATGGTATTATGTAAAGACTACTGTGAAGGGAGTAGCTTACACGGGCTTCTGTAGCAGTGCGTATTTAAAACGTTAGATAAATGAAGGCTCTGGGAGTACGAGCTCCCGGAGCATCCTGATTTCATGCCCCTTAAAATTGAAATCAGGAGGACATAATGAATAGTTTTATTGCATGGATCGGTGGAAAGAAATTACTGAGAAAAGAGATTGTAAAAAGGTTTCCAGAAGAAGGCTTTACACGGTATGTGGAGGTTTTTGGTGGAGCTGGATGGGTTCTTTTTGAAAAAGAGCAGGGAAAAGAACTGGAGGTATTCAACGACCGCGACAGCAACTTGATAAACTTATATCGGTGCATCAAGTATCATTGCGGAGAACTGCAGAGAGAGCTGGAATGGCTGACTATATCGCGGGAACAGTTCTTTGACAGCAAGAGCCAGCTTGACAGTCAGGGACTTACGGATATCCAGAGAGCGGCGCGGTTCTTTCATATTATAAAGGTGAGCTTTGGTTCAGATCGCAGAACCTTCGGAACGAATAAAAAGAACCTTGCTAATGCTATCGAGTACCTTCCCCTCATTCAAAAGAGGCTTCAGAGTGTTGTAATCGAGAACAAGGACTTTGAAAACCTGATTCGGGTTTATGATAGACCAGGGGCACTCTTTTATCTTGATCCGCCTTATCATGGGACGGAAAAATATTATGAGGGAAGCTTCGCTGAAGCGGATCATGAGCGTTTAAAAGCCGTTTTAAGCAGTATCAAAGGCCGTTTTATTTTATCTTATAATGATGATGCTTACGTCAGAGAACTGTATAAGGGTTACAATATCGAAGAAATAAGCCGGAATAACAGCCTGGCGGGTAAGACGAAGACTTCGGAATTCAAGGAACTGATAATCAGGAATTACGAAAAATAACGTATTTCGTTATAATATAACAAAATGACTTTTAAAGAGTGCCCTCGTGCTAGAATAACCAGCAAAGGGGCATGGATATCATGATTAAAATTCATTTATCACGGCTTCTTGGAGAAAAAAGGTGGACGCAGAAAGATCTTGCAGAAGCCACTGGAATCCGGCCAAGTACAATCAACGAATGGTATCACGAATTCGTAACCCGTATAAACCTGGATCACGTTGACAAGATTTGTGAAGTATTAGAGTGCGATATTTCAGATCTAATTGAATATGTACCGAATCAGCACAAAATCACGGGAAAAGATCTGATTGTTGAAGAGCATGGAAACCGAAAGCCGAAGAAAAAGCAGTAGGAAAAGGACGTTTTAGAGGGTATTTTACAGCCCTTTAAAACGTCCTTTTTCTGTTTTTAAAATAGGTTTTTGCAAATGACGCGAAAATATTTTGCATTTTGCGCGAAAAGCTACAACAATAACAATGCTTTCCCTGATGATTTAGAAGGTGGTGAAAAGAAAAATGATTAAAAGTAATTTATTAAGAGAAAAAATTGATGCTTGTGGTTTCAAGTTAGTTTTTGTTGCTAAACAGTTAGGTATTTCATATCAGGCGTTTCTGAAAAAACTTAACAATGAAACAGAGTTCAAGACAAGTGAAGTTATGATACTGAAAGAAATACTTCACTTGACTGATGATGAAGTGATGGAAATTTTTTTTGGTCAAAATGTTGACTGACAATCCACAAAGAAAGGAAAGGTGATATAACATGAAATTCAGCGAAAAGTTGAAAAAGGCTATGCAGCAGTTAGGAATCAATCAGGCACAGGTTGTTGGTCTGACAGGAAAAAGTAAAGGGTCAATCAGTATGTATCTGAATGATAAGACCGTACCGTCAGAAAAGGTTCAGAGTGATATTGCAGTATCACTTGGACTTGCACCTGACTATTTTGAACAGGAAGATGTACCAGCTGTTGCAATGCCGAAGGATGCAGTTGCGGAAGGTAAAATCAAGCGGATGTTGCCGGAAGAAGCGGCGGTTTTCCTTGGCATGGACAAAGGGACAGTAAGGAAGGGATTGCAACAGGGGATTTTCCCTTGGGGGTATGCGATCAAGACTTCTGAAAACCGTTGGTCTTATTTCATCAATGCGAAGCGTTTTGCAGAGATTGAAGGCATAGCATTTTAACACAGGGGGGGGTGTCTATGAAGAAAATACCCACCCTCACAGATGCAGAAAGGTTGTTCGCTACTCACTATCATCATTTGATATATGAATACCTGAACATCAGGAAGTTATCTATTGATGAATATTATGACGTTGTGGTTTTCAGGTACTTGAGGTCAGTTCACAGATATTTCAATGAAGAATCGTTACAAAGTTACACCTTCAAGACCGTGGCGTTTTCAGCTATGAGGTCGGCAATAGGCCATGAAATAGATAAACAGAAACGGCGTATTCAGACAATTAGCCTTGATGAAGAAATACCGGGAACGGATGGAATAACCCTTTTGGATACTGTAACTAATGACAACTTAAATTATTTGTATATTGGAGATGATGCTATGAAAATGACCTACAATGTGGAACTTCCTGAACGGAAGTATTTCAGTAACGCAAAGTCTGATGAAGTGATCGCGATTGAAGGATTTGTTGTCAGCGAGATGAAAAATATGTGTTTTGAGTATGACACGGAAGAAGAAGCAAAGAAGAAACTGAAGAAGGTTCAGGTGTACAAAAGGACGCATGAGTTGTCTAACCTTCTTGATTGTTTCAGGAATGGCAAGTGTGTCTATGTGGTAAGGCGGAATTCAGAATAATAGGACACAACTATAACAAGGCAGTTGCATTTTTAGAAAGTGAGGAATAAGAAAATGGAAAACAATATCGTTCAGAATGTGGTTCATGGGTTCAAAGTGTTCAATCCTGATTGGACTTGCAGATATAAACAGTACACTTGCCCCGGCAAATTTGAGGAAGAAGGGGAACTTGAAGTTTGTGGTCACGGGATGCACTTCTGTCAGACTGCTGCTGACTGCTTCAATTATTATGATTTCAATAGTGACAACAAAGTTGCAGAAGTCATTGCCTATGGTGAAGTGCTGACAGAAGGTGACAAGTCTTGCACTGACAAACTGGAAATTGTGCGTGAAATCGCATGGGATGAAGTCTTGCATATCGTGAATATTGGAAAGAATTGTACAGGGAACCGGAACACCGGGGACTGGAACACAGGGAACTGGAACACAGGGAACTGCAACACAGGGGACTGGAACACCGGGAACCGGAACACCGGGAACCGGAACACAGGGGACTGGAACACAGGGAACTGCAACACCGGGAACCGGAACACAGGGGACTGGAACACCGGGAACCGGAACACAGGGGACTGGAACACAGGGGACTGGAACACAGGGGACTGGAACACCGGGGACTGGAACACCGGGAACCGGAACACCGGGAACCGGAACACAGGGGACTGGAACACCGGGAACCGGAACACAGGGGACTGGAACACCGGGAACCGGAACACCGGGAACCGGAACACAGGGGACTGGAACAAATCTTCTTTTAACACCGGATGCTTCATGACAGAAGAACCTAACATCACGATGTTCAATAAACCTTCTAATTGGACATACAGAATGTGGCTGAACAGTGAAGCACGGTATCTGTTGAATCAGATTCCAAAGAATGTTGTGGAATGGATTTATTCTTTGGATATGTCTGATGAAGAAAAAGCAGAGCATCCAGAGCATAAGACAACAGGCGGTTATCTCAAAGTGCTTGATGAATCTGAATGCGGTCAAATCTGGTGGGGCGGATTATCTGACCGGCAAAAGGAAGTCATCAAATCACTTCCGAACTTTAACGCTTATATTTTCTATATGTGTACAGGAATCAGAGTTGATGACTAAACTGGCATTCATGCCCCATCAGAAAAAAGTGCTGAAAGAAACTGAACAGTTCAATAAGGTGGCGTACTACCTTGATATGGGACTTGGCAAAACCTTTGTAGGGGCTGAAAAGATGTGGACGCTGAACAATAACGTCAATCTGGTCATCTGTCAGAAGTCCAAAATAGATGACTGGATGCAGCACTTTAAAGAGTATTACCCGGATTATGAAGTATTCGACCTGACCCATAAGACGCAGGCAATCCGATTCAGGAACCTGATTGACACTAAAGGGTATTACGGACAAGATTTTCAACTTGTGGGTGTCATCAATTATGATTTGGCTTTTAGACGGTCATGGTTGCTGAATCTGCCAGCACAAGACCTGACCCTGATGCTTGATGAAAGTTCCCTGATTCAGAATGAGACAGCCAAGCGGTCAAAATTCATTCTGAAAATGAACCCTGAAAGCACAGTATTGTTATCTGGAACACCAACAGCTGGGAAATATGAAAGGCTGTGGTCACAGTGTAAATTGCTTGGATGGAACATCACGAAAAAAGCCTTCTGGAATTCTTACATAGAAACCAAGTGGGTTGATGACGGTTCTTTCAAACGGGAAGTCATCACAGGGTATAAAAATGTGGAACATCTGAAAACCAAGCTGGCGCAGCACGGAGCGGTGTTCATGAAAACGGATGAAGTCCTTGAATTGCCTGAACAGATTGAACAGCAGATTTTTGTGAAGTCCACCAAGGAATACAAGTATTTTATCAAACACAGTTATTTGCAGTTAAGCAGAACGAATCTGCAAGAATTTGTACTGGATTCAGATTTTTGGGGTTCCAATGAATCTGACTGTATAGAACTTGTCGGTGACAACAGCTTGACCAAGACGCTGTATGCAAGGCAACTTTGTGGTCAGTATCACAAGGAAAAACTGCAAGCCTTGCGGGATTTGGTGCAGTCCACAGAAGATAGAATCATTATTTTCTATAACTTCAATGAGGAATTGCGGCAGATGCAGAATCACCTTCAAGAATTGAAAAGGCCTTTTGCAGTGCTGAACGGTTCAAAAAAGGACTTGTCTGCATACTACAACCACAGTGATTCGATCACCTTCATACAGTACCAAGCCGGTTCAATGGGTGGAAACTATCAGAAGGCAAGCAAGATCATTTATTTTACCCTACCACTTGGCAAAGGATCATGTGATATGTGGGAGCAGTCAAAAAAGCGCATTCACCGCATAGGACAAGCCAAACCATGCTTTTACTATTACCTGCTTGTGAAGGGAACGGTTGAAGAAAGGAATCTTGCGGCGTTGCGAGAAGGAAAGGAATTGACAGATGAATTATTCAAAGAACCTTAAAAAGTCCGCAATGGCAAAGCGGGTCTTGATCTTGCTGGGAGTGTCACTTGGCGTTGGGTTAATGATTGGTGGTGTGTCAGGATATGCCTTGAAAACTCATATAACCGCCAGGGACAAGGATAAATCAATAGAATGCACACTTGAACAGGGTAGCACGGACACCCTTGTATATGGAGCATATGATGATAGGGTTTTCACACAGGAAATATCACTTGATTGGGATGTGAATAATGGGGATTTTACCCCCCTTGATTGCAAGATGCCGGAAGAACAACAGGAATTTACATATTATCTTTGCAGTGGTTATAATATTGATTTTGCCCTTGTTATGGCGTTAATTCAGAATGAAAGCAGTTTTGATCCGGCAGTCATCAGTACAACTAATGATTATGGGTATATGCAGATCAATAAAATGAATCATCAGTGGTTGACAGACACTTTGGGGGTTACGAACTTCATAGATCCTTATCAGAACATCAGGGCGGGTGTATTTGTACTTAGGAAACTGTTTGAACGGTATGAGGACACTAACATGGTACTGATGGCATACAACATGGGTGAAAATGGTGCTTCTCGTTTGTGGGAAAAGGGGATATTTAAAACAGATTATACACAAAGCATCCTGACTATTCAGGAACAGTTCAATGACCAGTTAGGAGGCGATTGACTTGGGAAAGAAATGGAAGGTTGTTGACGGTCATCCAAACTATGAGGTCAGCAGAATGGGACAGGTCAGGAACATCCGAACAGGTAACATACTCGCACCGTATGATGACGGAAGTGGTTATTTAAGGGTGAAACTGGATGGTGAAAATTGCAGACTTCACATATTGGTTGCAGTCGCACACGTTCCCAATCCCGACCCTGAAACAAAGAATATTGTGAACCACAAGCGAGGCAAAAAACATGATTGCAGAGCATCACAACTTGAATGGGTAACACAGGCTGAAAATATTCAACACGCTTGGGACACAGGATTGTGTAAGCGAAAAAGAAGAAGGAAGGTGGTGGGGGTGACTTGCAAAGATTGCCAATATTACAGTCATTGTTTGGAAAGTTCAAGGGAATACCCTTGTAAGGATTTTAAGAAGAAAGAAGGTGAAACCAGTTGGCGGCAGAAAAAAACTTTGAAAACAGGGTCAAGACCTATCTGAAAAATTATGGTTGTTGGCTTCTCAAATACTGGGGCGGTGCAGCTTACACAAAAAGCGGTATACCTGATTTATTGGTAAGTTCTGACGGTTACTTCTTAGGTATTGAAGTCAAAGCGGACAAAGGTGAACCTTCTTTATTGCAGATTTACAATCTAAGAAAAATCAGGGAATCAGGCGGGTATGGCATCTTGCTTTATCCGAAGGACTTTGAACTGTTCAAAAAGTTCAATGAAAACAAATTGAAACTTAACGCTTGGTATCTTGGTGATATTGTCAATATTAGTTGACACATTTTCCTCAAGGATATCACTGACTATGCCGCCATCTCCAAAGCCTCATAATA
>PPYE01311445.1_pt1 | contig 24734 bp, 23 predicted proteins | sample 1559881 | NCBI WGS metagenome assembly PPYE01 (sample SAMN08240022, study PRJNA423297) | Human gut metagenome, whole genome shotgun sequencing project. | reverse complement strand
GTATTATATTTCATTTTAGCATATTTATTGTCTTATTATATCATATGTATTTTTGTTTTGAGAAGCTATAATTAATTTATAAATCATGCGCATGGTTATAAAATGTTCGGAAAAATATGGTAAATATTTATAATCAAAAAGGAGAATAATTTATGAAAATGAAAATTAAAAAAGTGCTTATTGCATTGGGGGTATGTTTGATTTTAGCATGTTGCGGATGCGGAGATAATCAGTCTGCCAACGATGCGCAGCCATCAACGGGTGATAAGGAACAAATTACGCTGACTTTTGCGCATCCTGGAAGTACTTTAGATGTGGAAGTGTTAGAAGCGAGAATTGCTCTTTTTGAGGAACAGAATCCGGATATTAAAATTGAAAATCAACACATTACAGGAGATTATCTGGAAAATTATACAACAATGTTCGCCGGGGATTCGGCAGCTGATATTTTATGGCTTGCAGAAGGAATACATACTTTCTCCAGTAAAGGTCAGTTGTTGCCGTTGAATTCTTATCTTGAAGATGCAGGAGTGGATTTGGTTAAAAGAAATGGGAAGGAATATGTGGATATGTATTCTTATGACGGACAAATTTATGGCCTTCCCGACCGCGCAGGTTCTATGATCGTTTATTATAATAAAAACTTGTTTGATGAAGCTGGAATTGAGTATCCTAATGCAAGTTGGACATGGGAAGATATGTTATCGGCAGCTAAGGTACTTACAAAGGGAGAGGGAGAAAATGAACAATGGGGGTTTGGATTGGAATATTGGCATCCATTTTGGATGAACTGGTGTTATCAGAATGGTGGTAAGGTGGTTGATGAACAGGGAAATATTGTAATTAATTCTTCGGAGAATATTGAAGCTTTAACATTTATGCAGGAATTGCTGACAGTACATGATGTTGTTCCTTCTCGCACTGAAATTGCGGATTTTGGTTCTGGTGCGACAGCAGCTACAATATTTGCGCAGGGACGTATGGGATTTATTATGAATGGATTGTGGACAGTTGCTGCGCTTCAGGATGTGGATTTTGATTGGGGTATTGCGGAAATGTGGGGAGAAAAAGAAAATGTGACATGTCCCTTTGGAAGTGTATTATCAATTTCTTCTGCTTGTAAGAATCCGGAAGCTGCTTTCCGTTTTCTGAATTTTATGAGTGATGTGGATAGTCAGGAATTAATTGTGGAATATAAACAGGATGTACCTGCCAATCTGGAGGTAAGAAATTCAGAACTGTTTACAAATGCCAAATGGACGGGGAAGCCAATCGATTTGGATATTTTTAATCGTCAGCCTGTGTATGCATTGCCTATGACCTCTGAATGGATTGCATGGAATACAATATGGAGTGATGAATTGGCAGGAGTATATGATGGTACGACAGAGCCGGCAAAAGCGCTTGAAAGTATAGAAACTAAAATGAAACAATAATCTGGGTACAGGGAACCGATATAACAATATTTATGTTTATCAGTTCCCTGAGAAATGAAGGAAAAATGAAAATTGAAAAGAACTGTTGTATTGAAAAGAAAGAGGAAAAATACTTTTATCTTTTTATAATGCCTTGGCTTGTTGGATTTCTGATATTTACAGCTTATCCGATGGCAGCATCTTTTTTCTACAGTTTTACAGACTGGGATTTTTTTACAGACGCTCATTTCATTGGATTGGATAATTACAAAAACCTTGTAATAGATGATACATTCTGGAAAGCCATAAAAAACACATTTCTGTATGCTGCTGTTTTTGTACCTCTAAACATGGGATTGTCACTTTTTATAGCTTGTATGCTTAAGAAAAAAATGTTTGGGAGCAGTATTTTCAGAACATTATTTTATGTTCCTACATTGATCCCGGCAGTTGTGACCTCTCTTCTGTTTTTTAAGATATTTGCACCGAATGATGGTATTGTAAATCGGTTTTTAGCACTGTTTGGAATAAAAGGACCAGAATGGTTTTTCAGTGCATCCTGGTCAAAACCCTCGTTGATAATAATGTCTTTGTGGGGATTGGGAATGGGCTTCATACTTCTTCTCTCCGGAATGCAGGGAATACCAGAAGAATTGTATGAATCTGTACATTTGGATGGCGCAAGTAAATGGAAAGAATTTTGGTATATTACATTTCCAATGCTGTCTCCTGTAATTTTTTATAATCTTATTATGGGAATAATAGGAAGCCTTCAAATTTTTACCCAAGTATATGTAGTGGGAACAAATGCATTAATGCCGGGAGGCGTTTCAGGAAGCGGGGGCGGACCGGATAATAGTCTTTTGTCTATTGTACAGTTGCTATATATCAGAGCGTTTCGGGATTATCATATGGGGTACGCTTCGGCCATTGCTTGGGCATTATTTATAATTATTCTAATTTTAACCATGTTGGTGTTCAAATCTTCTGCGCTTTGGACTTATTATGAAGGAGAAATTAAATGAAAGTGAAGATAACTCCGGGGTTAATTATAAAATTTATTGTATTGAGTGTATTAAGCATAATTTTTTTAATTCCTTTTATTTATATGATAAGTATTTCGCTGGCAAGTCCAAGAACGAACTATATGTCGGCTTTTACTATTATTCCCAGAGAATTTCATATACAGAACTATTTGGATATGTTTAAAAATAGTGCCCTGATTTATTGGATAAAAAACAGCATTATACTTACAGTTGTGAATCTTATCTTTACTTTGGCAAGCTGCTCTCTTGTTGCGTATGCTTTCGCCAGGCTCAGGGCAAGAGGAAAGAATATTATTTTTATGGTTTTATTAAGTACTATGATGATACCTACGCAGGTTACATTGATTCCTCAGTTTGTCATATTTCGTAAACTTGGATGGATAAATACGATGCTTCCACTTATAATACCTAATCTGTTTGGTTCGCCGTTTTATATTTTTTTGCTTAGACAGTTTATTATGAGACTTCCAAATTCACTGGATGAAGCAGCTAAAATAGACGGATTAGGATATTTTGGAATATACAGAAAAATAGTTTTGCCACTGATAAAACCGGGGTTGGCATCAGTAGCCGTACTTACAGTGATTGCTAATTGGGGATGGTTTTTTGAACCTAAAATATATCTTAATAAAACTGAAAAATATCCACTTGCAGTTGGGGTGCAGATTTTGTCAACAACAGGAAATGTGGGAGAAGCGCAAATGTGGAATATTGCATTTGCAGCCGCTATGTTGTTGGTCATTCCCATGATTATATTATATTTTGCAGGACAGAAGTATATGTTTGAAATCAGTATTAATGCAGGAAGCGATGCCATTAAGTAATGCAATATAATAAAAATGACTGAAAGGAAACAGATAAGTGAAAGAGATACATGGAATTTTATATGGTGGTGATTATAATCCAAATCAATGGGAGGAGGACAGCTGGGAAAAGGATTTGAATTATTTAAAAGAAGGAGGAATTAATTCTGTTACGATAAATGTATTTTCATGGGCAGAACTTCAGCCTGAAGAGGAGCAGTATGATTTTTCTCAATTGGATAAAATAATTGGAAAATGTTCAGCTGCGGGCATGGATATTGTTCTTGGCACGGCAACAGCCGCAATGCCGGCCTGGATGTTTACACGTTACCCGGAGGTCGCCAGGGTAGATTTTAACGGAAGAAAACGGAAATTTGGTAAACGGCATAATGCGTGTCCGAATAGTATGGTATATCGGAAGTATTCAGCCTTATTGGCCGGGAAACTGGCGGAAAGATATGGAAATAATAAATCTGTAAAATTATGGCATGTGAATAATGAGTATGGCGGTGCCTGCTTTTGTGAGAATTGTGAAAAAGCTTTTCGTATCTGGCTGAGAAAACGTTATGGGACTTTGGAAAAGCTGAATGAAGCATGGAATACAGTTTTTTGGGGGCATACGATTTATAGTTGGGATGAGATAGTAGCTCCGAATATTCTGAGCGAAGCAAATGCATGGGATGACAGCGCATTTGAAGGAATGTCCGTGGATTACCATAGATTTACTTCAGACAGTCTTCTGGAAAATTTTATAAGTGAAAAAAAGGCGATCAGAAAATATGATTTGGATACACCGATTACGACGAATTTAATGGGAACTTATAAAACAATAGATTACTTTCGATGGGCAAAGCATATGGATGTAGTGTCCTGGGATAATTATCCCAGCGATAATGATCCTAAAAGCTTAGTAGCTATGAAACATGATCTCATGCGTGGATTGAAGTCAGGCCAGCCATTCCTTGTTATGGAACAGAACCCTACACAGCAGACCTTTGTTAATTTTACACGAAAAGAACCGGATAAAATGCGTGCATTAAGCTATCAGGCAATGGCACATGGGGCAGACGGATTACTGTTTTTTCAGCTTAAAAACTGCAAAGGGGCTAATGAAAAATACTGCGGTTCAGTAATTGGACATGCTGGGTGCAGAGATACCAGAGTTTACAGAGAAGTAAAACAGCTGGGTAAAGAATTAGATATGCTTAAAGATGAAATTCCTGGCGCGGATATATTTGCTGAGGTGGCAGTTTTATTTGATTGGGATTCCTATTGGAGCGTGGAATATGACAGAAATCGTGGAACCAACAGAAGTTTAGACTATGTAGATACAGTTCACTATCATTATAAATATTTTTATGATAATAACATACCTGTAGATGTGATTTCTAAGGAAGAAGAATTCGACAAATACAAAATAATAATGGTTCCTTGTTTATACATGATAGATAAAGAACTCCAGAAGAAACTGCTTGCATATGTCAGTAACGGTGGGAAAATTGTAGTTACATATATGAGCGGTTTAGTTGACGAAACAACTAATGTAATCTTGGGAGGATATCCAGGTGCTTTAAGGGAGATCCTGGGAATCTGGGTAGAAGAAATGGATTATCTTGGAGAAGAAAGCAACGAGGTGGAATTTACAGACAGCCAACGATTCCTGGCTAAGCAGCAATGTGATGTGATTCATCTGGAAGGTGCCAGGACATATGCATATTATAGCAGAAGAGATTATTTTTATTTTAATACACCTGCAATTACAGTAAATCACTTTGGAAAAGGTGAAGCATATTATGTAGGGACAAGATTGGAGGAAGTTGGTTTATATACATTTATGGAAAAAATTTGTGAAGATACAGGAATATGTTCTTTACTGCAATACAAAGGCAAGTTGGAAATATGTGTAAGACATAGTGCGAAGGCAGACTATTATTTTATATCTAACTATCAGGACAAAACAATTGAGGTTCCCAGAATGTTGTGGGGAAAAAGAAATATTATAAATAATACTATAATTCTGGAAAATCAGAAAATGGATAAATTTGAAGTCCTGATTGTAAAGTTTGATTTATAGAGTTTTTGGCGCCAGATTCATCGGCTCCTGGAAGAACGCCCTGTGACACAGTATAACCCGGTTTATATGCCAGATTTTCATGAGCTGCTTGACAAGCTGGACTTCCGCTCTTATGATAATTATCCTGCGACGGTACTGCCGGAAGAGGGATATTATTCTCACGCCTTTCATATGGATTTCATCCAAGACGTGAAGCAAAAAAACTTTTGGATTATGAAGCAGCTGAGTGGAACGTCGGGGTACTGGATGACGATGGCGCTGCTGTGCGGATTTGAAAGTGAATATGCTTTTAGCCTGCAGCTGCAGGCGGAGGGCGCTTACTATCTGGAACAGATGCAGGCTTTTCATAGTGCATTTACCCATTACGGAGTGAATGTGGATATTATTGACCAGGAGGCAGATTTGGGGAAATACCGCATTGTTGTTGCGCCAGCGATGTATGTGCGCTCCCAAAAGGCGTCAGACCAGCTGCACACATTTGCGCAAAACGGCGGCATTGTACTGCTGACGGCCCGCAGCGGAGTGAAGGATGAACATAATAATTGTATTATGCAGCCGCTGCCGGCCGGTTATTCAGATATGACAGGCTGCTGGGTGGAAGAATATGATGCTGTCGGCAATCGTAAAATTCCGGTAATAATGGATGGTCAATATTACCAGGGTATGCGCTGGTGTGATATAATCAGAACGGAAAGCGCAGAAACCCTGGCAGTCTATGGAGAGAACTTCTATGCAGGGAAGGCGGCGGTAACGAAAAATTCCTATGGGAAGGGATGCGTTTATTATATCGGAACGGTAGGGCTGCCCGGGCTTTGCCGCAGGCTGGCGGAAGAGATGCTGCGTCAAACGGATATTCCCTACGTGGAGAATCTGCCGGAACGTGTAGAAGTGACGGTTCGCGAAGGCAAGGGGAAGCGCTTCACCTTTCTGTTTAATAATGATGAAGCAGCAAAGGAATTTGATTTCAGGGGAATACCGATGAGGATGGAGCCGTTTGAGATGAAGGTGCTGGAAGGAGGAGCGGTGTAAAAAATGGCAGGCAAGGCAGGAAATGAGACATCCATCCGATATTTAAAATGAAGGAAGGCAAGGAGAAAAGTATGGGAATTACATATTTTGAAAAAGAAAGAATTTTTAAGCTGGATACGAAAAATACCAGTTATCTGATCGGGATAACAGATGAGGAAAATTTTATTGGGCACATTTATTATGGAAAAAAACTGGAGGATCATAATCTGGCATATCTGCTCAGAACAGAAGAATCCCCCTATGTGCCTTCGGTGAATGCAAGAGACAGGGTATCCTTCCTGGATTCCTTCCCAATGGAATATCCGGGACACGGAACAGGCGACTATCGGGAAGCCGCTTTCAGGGTAAAGACACAGGCCGGCCATACAGCCTGCAGCCTTTCATATGTCTCGCATGAAATTTTTGCAGGGAAAAAAGAAATTCCGGGGCTGCCTGCTTCCTTTGCAAAGACGGGAAAGGACGGTAAGCCAGAGGGGTGCTTTACGTTGGAGCTGCTTTGCACAGACAGCGTGCTTAACCTGACCGCCGTGCTCAGCTATTCTGTTTTTGAGGACACGGATGTAATTGCGCGGCATGTGTCTATACTAAATAACAGTGAAAACACAATCTGGCTGACAAAGGTTTCCTCCATGTGCATGGATATGGATAATCGTGAGTTTGAAGCGATTACCCTGCACGGCTCCTGGGCCAGAGAGCGTCATATCCAGAGGCAGAAGATTGGAATCGGGATGCAGGGTGTCGCATCAGGACGGGGGGAATCCGGCCACCAGGATCATCCATTTATTGCATTGGTCACCCCCAATACCACACAGGATACCGGTGAAGTATACGGCGTACAGTTGGTTTATTCGGGGAATTATGAATTCCGGGCGGATGTCAACCAGTATGATTCTGTGAGACTGCAGGCGGGCATTAATCCTGTGGATTTTTGCTGGAAGCTGGAAGCAGGCGCGCACTTTGATGCTCCGGAAGCGCTGCTGACCTATTCTGCCTCAGGGCTTTCCGGAATGACGGCGCACTATCACGATTTTATAAGACAGCATATTATCAGAAGCCCATACAAAGATAAAAAACGCCCCATTCTGATTAACAACTGGGAAGCAACCTATTTTGATTTTAATACGGAAAAGCTGCTTGCCATTGCAAAGGAAGCGGCAGGACTGGGGATTGAAATGCTCGTGCTGGACGACGGCTGGTTCGGCGCCCGCAGCAGTGACAACTGCGCCTTGGGCGACTGGGTGGTGAATGAAGAAAAACTGCCCGGCGGCCTGTCCGGCCTGGCGGAGGAAATCAACAGGCTGGGAATGAAATTCGGTTTGTGGTTTGAGCCGGAAATGGTATCTCCGGACTCCGATTTATACCGGAAGCATCCCGACTGGGCGATTGCAGTGCCGGGCAGGACTCCGGGAAGGGCGCGCAACCAATATGTGCTTGATTTTTCCCGCAGTGAGGTAGTGGACGGTGTATGGGAGATGATGGAACGGGTGTTAAGCTCTGCCAACATCGAATATGTGAAATGGGATATGAACCGGCCGCTGAGTGATCTGGGGAGTGCGGCGCTGCCGCCGGATCGTCAGGGAGAGCTGTCCCACCGTTATATGCTGGGCGTTTATTCACTGCAGGAGCGCCTGGTTTCCAGGTTCCCGAATATTTTGCTTGAAAACTGCTCAGGCGGAGGCGCCCGGTATGACGCGGGCATGCTGTATTACAGTCCTCAGATTTGGTGCTCGGATGATACGGATGCCATCGAACGGCTGGCGATTCAGGAGGGAACGGCGTTGATTTATCCGCTGTCTACAATCGGCGCGCATGTCAGTGACTGCCCCAATCATGCAGTGGGACGGGTGACGCCTTTTGAAACCAGGGGATATGTGGCGCTGGCAGGCACCTTTGGCTATGAACTGGATGTGACCCGTATACCGGAGGAGGACAGGAAACAGATTCCGGCGCAGACCGCCATGTATCATAAGTATAATGATTTGGTGAGAGAGGGCGATTATTTCCGTCTGGCATCCGCTTCTGAAAATCAGATGTATGACAGCTGGCAGGTGGTATCTAAGGACGGAACGGAGAGCCTTGTAACTTTTATCCAGGTAAAAGGCCGTACGGGCCAGCGTAGCAGAAGAGTATTCTTAAGAGGGCTGCACCCGGATAAAAAGTATCGTATCGAGGGAGAAGATGGCGTCTTCGGCGGAGATACGCTGATGTATGCAGGTCTTCAGGTCGCCGGGATGTGGGGCGATTTTCAGGGAAAACTGATTCATCTGGTGCAGGTTTAAGGGGCAGTGAAAATATAACGCAGGAAAAACAATCCGAAGCCGCCGTTTTTTGGCGGCTTCCTTTCCTTTACCCTGTCTGTAAAATTTATGAAAAAAAGAATTCTGGTTTTCCATGGGCTTATGTTTGCATACTTTCCTTAAAATAACCAAATAATAACTGCAGACCAGACAGAAAGGAATGCGGTAAAAATGGAAAAAGACAGGAAAGAAACACCGGTTTCCCCGATTCTGGGCAAGCAGAGCGTGAGCCTTCAGAAACCGGTATACATGATAGACAGCGCCTCCATAGTGGGGAAAAAAGAAGGGGAAGGGCCGCTGGGCGATTTATTTGACCTGGTGGGAGAGGACGACATGTTCGGCGCCCAGACCTGGGAAGATGCGGAGAGCACCCTGCAGAAGGAGGCCCTGGGCACCGCCCTGCGGAAAGCAGGCTGGAGGGCGCAGGAGGTACGTTACCTGTTTGCAGGGGATCTGCTGGGACAGGAAATCGCCACCAGCTTCGGCCTGGTGAACTATGAACTTCCTCTGTTCGGCCTTTACGGGGCCTGCTCCACCTGCGGCCTTTCCCTGACCCTGGCATCGATGATTATAAGCGGAGGCTTTGCGGATAAGGCGGCCTGTGTCACCAGCAGCCACTTTGCCAGTGCGGAAAAAGAGTTCCGTTTTCCTCTTGCCTACGGTAACCAGCGCCCTCTTTCGGCGACCTGGACCGTGACGGGTAGCGGCGCTTTTTTGCTGGGCGCGGAGAAAACAGGGAAGGCCAGGGCCAAAATCACCGGTCTTACGCCGGGGAAAATCGTGGACTACGGACTGAAGGACAGCATGAACATGGGGGCCTGTATGGCGCCTGCCGCTGCGGATACCATTGAGCAGCATCTGAAGGATTTCGGCAGGCAGCCTGATTACTACGATAAAATCATTACAGGCGATCTGGGAAAAGTGGGACAGACTGTATTAATTGACCTGCTGAATAAAAAAGGAATAGACATTTCCGGCCAGCATATGGACTGCGGCATTGAAATTTTCGATGCGGGAGAACAGGATACCCATGCCGGAGGCTCGGGCTGCGGCTGTTCGGCAGTGACACTGTCCGCCTATGTCCTGAAAATGCTGGAGGAGGGCGTGTGGAAGCGTGTATTATTTGCGCCTACAGGAGCGCTTCTGAGCAAAACAAGCTTTAATGAGGGACAGAATGTTCCGGGAATCGCCCATGGGATAGTGCTGGAAAGTCCGGTATAGATTAGTTTTTATAAGAGTACGTGTATGTGCATCGGGGGCTGCTGATTGCTGCAGGCCCCGATGTTATTGTATGATGGTGTGGTTGGAAACCTTACTTTTATGCGATAATACATATGACATGGGAGAATTTTGTTCGACAGCGGTGTGTTATGGAAGTATAGGAAGTGGCAGATTGGGCTTGGGGGATAACAGAGAAACCGGCAGGCTGAGCATCAAAGCACGCGGAACAGACATTGCCAATAACATGCGGCGGCAGTATAATAGCATTGCAGTTCAGCCGTATCCGGCTCCCGTGCGAAACCGGGGAGACACAGAATAAATTAAGCCCAAACTTCCGTCCTTCAATAAAGGCGGTTTATCATGGGTGGCTGCAGTTACGGATCGGCTGCAGGCTTAGCTGTAACATAACGGCCGAAGAGGAAACGCTGATTACAGGAAATGCAGTTTCAGGAAAGAAGGATGAAGCAATGCGCACAATGGAATTTAAAATGGAACGGCCCGGCCTGTTAAAGGAAGGCGACCATGTAACGGTAACGGAAGGAGTCCTTCCCAGCAACTATTATTATACCATTGACCCTTCCCTTGCCATGTCCGGCAACTATCCCTTCCGGGAAAAACTGTTGTCAAAGGAAGGAGACGTAACGGCTGTCATTGAAAATGAGAGGGGCTTCTATGTAACCGTAGCTTTTGACGAATAAGAAAATGTGCAAAAGCTTTTATATTCCAGGGTTACGAATACCTCAATTATAGCTGATTTTTGACCACAATGATTCTTGCCTGACACGAAATTTGATGGTATGATTGGAAAAGTGAAATTGATTCACATGACAGCAGCTGAAATAAAAGGAGGAAAATATTATGTTAAAGAAAATAGCGACCGATAAAGCACCTGCGGCAATAGGACCTTATTCACAGGCGATAGCAGCAGGAGATTTTCTGTTTGCATCCGGCCAGATTCCGATTAATCCGGCAAACGGTACGATTGAAGCGGAAGGCATCGAGGCCCAGGCAGAACAGGTAATGAAGAATATCGGAGCCATTCTGGAAGAAGCAGGCGTAAATTACGGCAGTGTGGTTAAGACAAGCTGTTTCCTGGCTGATATGGCAGATTTTGCTGCATTCAACAGCGTATATGAGAAATATTTTACAGAAAAGCCCGCAAGAAGCTGTGTTGCGGTAAAAGAGCTTCCCAAGAGCGTTCTCTGTGAAGTGGAAGTAATTGCGTACCTGGGATAATTTATATGAATACAAAAGATAACATCGTACTGATTGGAATGCCCGGCGCAGGCAAGAGCACGGTCGGCGTTGTTCTGGCCAAATGCCTGGGCTATCATTTTTTGGATTCCGACCTGGTTATCCAGGAGGAAACGGGCCGTCTGCTGCATGAAATCATTTCCGAAGAAGGGCTGGACGGCTTCCTTCAGGTGGAAAATGATGTGAACAGCCGGATAGAGGCGAAGCACTGCGTAATTGCCACCGGCGGCAGTGTAATCTATGGAAAAGAAGCCATGGAACACTTAAAACAGATCGGCACAGTAGTCTATCTGCAGCTTTCCTGTGAGGAAATCAACAGACGGCTGGGCGATTTGAAACAGCGTGGCGTGGCTCTGAAGGACGGGCAGACGCTGGAGGAGCTTTATGCAGAGAGAGTTACTTTATATGAAAAATATGCGGACGTGATCCTTTTCTGCGAAGGAAAAAGAATCCGCCAGATCGTATCCGACCTGTCCGCTCACTTTGCCCTGTGAATTTTTACTTAACAGTATTTCTGAGGATTCCTTTGTAACGTTATTTTATGCTGCAAAGGAATCCTTTATACAGTTAAAAAACACATGAGGCCGCGTAAACTTTTCCGGTTACTGTGAAAAAACTGAATGGCTGCCTTTTCTTCTGCACTTTTTACAATTTGTGAATAATTACTATTTCGGATTCTCCAGATATATGGTATAAATAATTGTAACTGTGAGGGGTACTGAACAGTTATAAATATTTCATAATTCTTATTTACTCATCCGGCTGTATCAGCCATTGATTCCATTTTTTATATTTGGTATCCGAAGGAATTGCTTTTTCGACGGGATATGTCTATAATATAACCTGTATAAAGTATACATCTTTTGGATTTACCAACAAGATTTAAGGAGAATGTATACTTGTATGAAGAAAGAAAAAGATTCGGCAGTAAAAAGATTTCTGGAGAATCCGGCCCATTTTTGTGATCTGTTCAATGGATCGCTGTTTGGCGGGAAACAGGTGCTGAAGGCCGGCAGCCTGGAGAGCCTGCCAGGGGAAGCGATTGTCAGCTTTGCGGATAAGGACGGCAGGAAGGTAACTGTTAAGAGATACAGGGATGCGGTCCGGAAGGCATGCGGAAATGCCCTGTATGCCATATTCGCTGTGGAAGGGCAGGACAAGGCACACTATGCTATGCCTGTAAGGGAAATGCTCTACGATGCCATGAGCTATACCAGCCAGGTGGAGCAGGCGGCATTAAGGCATCGGGAAAACGGAGACTATCAGAACAGCGCTCAGTTTTTATCAGGCTTTTTCCCTGAGGACAGGCTCGTGCCGGTGGTAACGCTGTGCCTTTATTACGGAACAACACCGTGGGATGGGCCGATGGAGCTTCTGGACATGATGGATATTCCGGAGGAATTTGAGGACATGCGCCCGTATCTTTCAAATTACCGGCTCAATTTAATACAGCCGGAAAATGCGGAACCGGATAATTTCCGTACGGACTGGAAGCTTATTTTTTCATTGCTGAAGATGGCTGGCGATGGAACGGGAATGAAGGAGTATATTCAGGAAAACAGTGAAATGTTCAGACATATTCCACCGGATACTTACGATATGCTGAAGGCGCTTCTTCATGCGGACAGATGGTGGAAAGCAGACGCAGACAGCGGGAAAGGGGAAACGGATATGTGTAAGGCTTTGGAAGAAATAGAAGAAATGGCAAAACAGGAAGGGGAAATTCTTCTGCTTATCAAGCTGGCCTGCAGGAAGCTTGTAAAAGGGAAAAGTCCGGAGGAAGCGGCAGAGGAGCTGGAAGAAAGCGTGGAAACAATCAGGAAGATTTATCAGGCGGCAGAGGAATTTGCGCCGGATTATGACAATGTTCAGATATATCACAGACTGAGGAGCGGGAATGATTTTTCAAGCGCGCTCTGAAGCAGAAAGACTAAATTTCGGGAAAGAAGGTACATATAAATGAATCAAAACGGCGAAAGCAGCAGGGGCGGACAGATCGGTCACAGCAGAGATCACAGCTACCGAAGTAGTCTGCTCCTTTTTCTTGCGGCATCCATCTGGGGCGTGGCCTTTGTGGCGCAGAGCGTAGGGATGGATTATATGGGGCCGTTTACCTTTAATGGTGCAAGAAGCCTTATTGGAGGCACGGTTCTTCTGCCTCTGATTGCATTCCGTGAGCAGAAACAGAAGAAGGCAGAGACATGTAAGGAAACGGCGGAGGAGAGAAAACAAAGACGGAAGATCACGCTGATTGGCGGCGTCTGCTGTGGTCTCGCCATATGCACGGCAAGTATGTTCCAGCAGATCGGCATACAGTATACCACGGTGGGGAAGGCCGGATTTATTACCACTCTTTACATTATCATTGTTCCCATTATGGGACTTTTCTTTGGGAAAAAAGTGAGAAGAATTGTCTGGGCCGGGGCGGCGATTGCCGCGGCAGGAATGTATCTGCTTTGTGTCAATGAGACACTCAGCCTGAACCGGGGAGATGTGCTTGTATTTATCTGTGCGGTGATTTTTTCCATCCATATCCTGGTGATTGATTATTTTTCACCAAAGACGGATGGCGTGAAGCTCTCCTGCATCCAGTTTTTTGTGGCGGGGATTATCTGTACAATCGGCGCCTTTCTATTTGAAGAACCGACCTGGAGCGGGCTGGTAAGCGGCGCAGTCCCTGTTCTTTATGCAGGTGTTATGTCCTGCGGCGTGGCCTATACCCTGCAGATAATCGGGCAGAAGCACCTGGATCCTACCGTGGCCTCACTGATTTTAAGCCTGGAATCCGTGGTATCTGTGCTGGCCGGCTGGGTGATTCTGGGTGAGACGTTGAATCTGAAGGAAATATTCGGATGTGTTCTTGTTTTTGCGGCGGTAATTCTGGTGCAGCTGCCGGAGAAGGCCGGGGAGGCAGCGCTGTCATCGGAAGTGTAAAAAAAATAACTGTAAAGAAGAGTAATTGTTTATATACAGGAAACAGTTCAGACAGGACTGCGCAGTCCGTGAGAAAACGTGGTGGCATCAGGCATACGGCCCATCGCGAAGCGATTTCATTGGACGGATGCGGTAACGGTTCAGACCTGTCTGAACTGTTACATATACAGTTTGAAAAAGAGCGGAAAATCTGCTCTTTTTTTTGGTTTGCGCGCCATGGGCGCGCTCTAACGGGTGAAAGTCCCGAACACGCCCAGATAGTGGGAAGTGTATAGCCGAACAGCAAGGGTGTCCATCGTGAGATAGAATCTGAAGGAAGCTGTAAGCAAATCTCCGGCCCGACGGACAGAAATCACATATAAGGCTAGGCTGCGAGAGATAAGTTGGCCAAAAGCAACGAAGTCTGATAACTATCACCTTTGTAGCAGCAGAGTAAATGTGGCGGATATATGGAGAGAAAGAGCGCGCACCTTAAGCGTGGAGATCTCACAGGGGTTCCATTAGCCCAGTAACAACGAACTGTGAGAAGTCAGCAGAACCCATAGTAGTGAAGAAGTTTCTGCAATGGAAATGGAGCGAAGGGGTGAACAATCAATCAGTTTTAGTAGAGTCTTGATTGCAGAAAAGACAACATCTGCCGTAAACAAACGGGTTAAAGGTGGTTAATTCAAGCGAGACGGAAAGGAACGAACGCATGGACACAAGTAGTCTAATGGAGCAGATAGTAAGTAAAGATAACCTCAATGCAGCATATCTGCAAGTCGTACGAAACAAAGGTGCAGAGGGCGTGGACGGAATGAAGTACACAGAACTCAGGGAACATCTTGAAAAGAATGGCGAAACTATCAAGGAACAGTTGAGAACAAGAAAATATAAACCTCAACCAGTACGTAGAGTGGAGATACCAAAGCCAGACGGTGGTACCAGAAATCTAGGAGTACCAACAGTAACAGACCGATTTGTGCAACAAGCCATAGCACAGGTATTAACACCAATCTATGAAGGACAGTTCCATGACCACAGTTATGGATTTAGACCGAACAGATGCGCACAGCAGGCCATCATCACAGCATTAGATATGATGAATAGCGGCTATGACTGGATTGTTGACATTGACCTGGAAAAGTTCTTTGACACAGTAAACCATGATAAACTAATGACACTAATGGGAAAAACAATCAAGGATGGAGATGTAATCTCAATCGTCAGAAAGTTTCTTGTCAGCGGGATCATGGTAGACGATGAATACAGGGAATCCGTGATAGGAACACCGCAGGGCGGAAATCTGTCGCCACTGCTTGTAAACATCATGCTGAATGAACTTGATAAGGAGATGGAGCAAAGAGGGCTGAACTTTGTCAGATATGCAGATGACTGTGCGCCACGAAGGCGTGTCCAAGTGGCATAACCACTTGAAGATAGCTATGCTGTACAGATGATGGCGGCAGGCCCGCCGGAACCGCCATGCAGGTGGAGGTTTCAAATCACCCTAAGGTGCTATAGCCAAAAGCTATGGTATTGAGCGTTAGGGAAAAGGCAGTATTAAAACTGTCAGGTACGTATTAAGGAGATGAATGAAAAGTGAACCACTTACGAAAGTGTCGAAAGCGTAGAGATTCCATCAAAACCAGGGGGTTGTCGTTAACTTGGGACAAGTCCAGAGGAAACCTGTTTACTGTCTGGGCGGTGGGCGGCACAGAGGTGGCATGAACTTAATACAGGCGTTTGTACGGAACGTGGGAACCCACGGGCTGATGTTAAGGGAGTATATCAAGCGGAAGAACCGTAAGATAAGAGTACCAATGCAGCCATGGGGGCAGATTGGGTTGTAGTAGTGAATGAACTAAAGTTCATGGGAAGTTCCTGTAATGGGAATGGAGCGAAGGACCCGAGTTATTCAGTTTCGAGAATAAGTCAACTTTGAAAGGAGGAACTTATGCAAGAAACAAAGCCATACAGTATTTCAAAAAGAGCAGTGATTGTTGCCTATGAAAAAGTAAAAGCAAACAAGGGAACATATGGGGTAGATGAGCAATCTATCGAGGATTTTGAGAGAAAGCTGAATAACAATCTCTATAAAATCTGGAATAGGATGTCATCAGGCAGTTATTTCCCGAAACCTGTAAAAGCAGTAGCAATCCCCAAAAAGAATGGGGGTACCCGTATTCTGGGAATTCCAACCGTAGAAGACAGAATCGCACAGATGGTGGTAAAGTTATACCTTGAACCAAGTGTGGAACCGATATTTTATGATGACTCCTATGGATATAGACCTAATAAATCGGCGATACAGGCAATAGAAGTAACAAGAACGAGATGTTGGAGAAAAGACTGGGTGTTAGAGTTTGATATCAAAGGTCTTTTTGATAATATCAGGCATGATTATCTTATGGAGATGGTAAAACGCCATACGAAAGAAGAGTGGCTTCTTCTTTATATACAAAGGTGGCTGACGGCACCATTTCAGATGGAAGATGGAACAATTGTTCCAAGAACTTCCGGAACGCCGCAGGGCGGGGTGATTAGTCCGGTACTTGCAAATCTATTCCTGCATTATGTATTTGATGATTTTATGGTAAAAGAGTTCCCAAGTATTCCGTGGGCAAGATATGCGGATGATGGGATTGCGCACTGTGTGTCCCTGAAACAGGCAAAATATCTTCAGCGCAGACTGCAGGAACGCTTTGTACGTTTTGGACTGGAATTAAATATGGAAAAGACAAGGATCGTGTACTGTAAAGATGATGACCGCAAAGGGAAACATGAACATACATCCTTTGACTTCCTGGGATACACATTCAGACCAAGGCATGCAAAGAACAAATATGGTAAGTTCTTTACAAACTTTCTACCGGCAATGAGTAAAAAGGCAAAGAAAGCCATACGAAAGGTTGTCCGTGGATGGAAGTTGCAGTTCAAGCCGGATAAAGACCTGTGGGATATAGCAAATATGTTCAATAAGCAGATACAGGGGTGGATTAACTATTATACGCATTTCTACAAATCAGAAATATATGAGGTTCTAAGATACATCAACGGACGGCTGGTCTATTGGGTAAGAAGAAAGTATAAGAACCGAAACTCAAGGAAAAGAGCCGAATACTGGTTAGGAGAAATAGCAAAGCGAGATAGGAATCTGTTTGCACACTGGAAGTTTGGAATACTGCCATCGGCTGGATAATGGGAGCTGTATGAGCTGAGAGGTTCACGTACAGTTCTGAGAGGGACTTAGGGGGAGGTTCCCTGGGTCTACTTACTGTATCATTATGGTCGGAAGCGAAATGTCGGCAAAAAGAGTGATGAGAAATCTCACGAAGTTTATGGAAGAGAAACTGGGACTTAAAGTAAACATGACAAAGAGTAAGGTAGACAGACCAAAAGGTCTTAAATATCTTGGATTTGGATTTTACTTTGACACCAGAGCGCATCAGTTTAAAGCGAAACCACATGCAAAATCAGTTGTGAAGTTCAAGGAGAGAATGAAACAACTCACCAGCAGAAGTTGGGGAGTAAGTAACTCTTATAAGGTGCAGAAACTCAATGAACTAATAAGAGGATGGATAAACTATTTCAAGATAGGAAGTATGAAACACCTATGCAGAGAAATGGATAAACACATACGATATCGCTTGCGAATGTGCATTTGGAAACATTGGAAAACTGTGAAGAACAGAGCAAAGAATCTGATGAAGCTAGAAGTGCCAAGATGGGCAGCATTTAAAATCGCTTATTGTGGCGATAAATATGCGAGACTTGCCCATAATGGATGGGTACAGAAAGCAATAAGCAACAAGAGATTAACCTCATTTGGATTAGTCTCAATGTTAGATTACTACACCGAAAGGTATGTCACTTGTTAAGTTGATTGAACCGCCGTGTACGGAACCGTACGCACGGTGGTGTGAGAGGTCGGAATTTCTCAATTAAGAGAAATTCCTCCTACTCGATTGGGAAAATAATTTTACATTTTGGGCTTTAACTTTTACAAAAGTAAGAATCCTTGTGAGAAATAGGTAAAATAAATATAAGTTTTTTACGAAAATATGAAGGGGGAAAATTTTATGAATAAGGAAATGTTATTAAACAATAAGCTGCCAATAGTAACGGAATATGATGATAGGTACGAAAATGCTGATATTATGGAGGTACTTAGACAGGCAGAAAATAATGATCCTGCCGCAATATACGAACTGGCCTATAGAGCGAGGAAGGGCGAGGGCGGTGTAAAGAAAAATATAAACAAATCGATGGAACTATATAAAAAGGTATTGGAATTTCAGCGGAATATATGTGCTATGTACAGGTTGGGCCGGGCATACCGGTTAGGGGAGATGGGGGAAGAAAACAAAGCGGAATGTGTATGTTATTTTGAGGCTGCGACAGAATTAGGAGATCCGGATTCTGCGGTTCAGCTTGGCCTGCTGTATGAGTTTGGGAATTATGTAGATAAGAATTATGATAAAGCATTTGAGCTTTACAGTATGGCTGTTAAAGGAGGCAGAAAAGATGCGTATTTTTATATGGGTGAGATTTACCGGTATAAAAATATGATAGGTGAGGCTGTCCAATGCTATAATCTGGCCATGGAGAACGGTAATTTATCTGCTGCTCTGCCTCTGGGATGGTTTTATGAACAAGGTGTTTGCGTAGAAAAGTCCGAAGAAAAGGCTTTTGAGCTATATCAGCAGGCATATGAGGATGGCAATCCGGACAGCATCTTTTATTTGGGAAGAATGTACTATCTGGGAAAGGGGACTGAAGAAAATGATGCAATGGCCTTTCGTTTATTGAAGGAGGCATCAGAGCGGGGATATAAAATTGCCAATTGTTTTCTGGGTTCTTTGTATGCAGCAGGAATTGAAGGTGTCATAGAGAAAAATTCTGATGTTGCCCTGGAGTATTTGTCAGATGTTACCGAAGATTATGAGTCAAATGCATGGTATATAAAGGGACGTATTTATTTATCGGAAAATAATATGGATGAGGCCCGGAAATGGTTTTCAAAAGCAGCGGAAGCTGGCAATGAAGAGGCGGCAGAAATATTGGAAAAAATGCCGGAACAGGGAAAGAGTATAGAAGAACTCGCCGAAGACGGAAGCGATCCTTATGCAATGATCAGGTATACGGGTATGGTTTTATCGGATAAGGAGAAAGGCGGAATAAGCAAGGCGGTCGATATCATCACAAGGGCTGTGGAATTATTTCCGGATAATCTGGATGTAAAAGAAATGTATGCACGTATAATGGGAATAGAAGGTCACATCCTTAGCCAGATTGGGGCAGATGAGGATTCTGCTGTGTCATTGAAAAAATGCCTGGATACGATAGATATATTGAAATATTATAATTTTAATCCGGAAGCAGTCAGGAAAATCGAAGTAGGGGCATGTATGACATACGGTGAGCTGGCCAATAGAAACGATATGGATGACTTGGCATTAGAAATGCTGGAACGAACAGACTGGAAAAAATATCCATACGCGGCAGTGTTGGCTGCAATAATACATTGCAGGGATGTGGATAGATATTCTCGAGAGATTGAAAAGGATATCCGGTTTCTATGTCAGGCTGTCCAGGAGGATAATTGGAGAAATGAAAATGAAAGATCAAAAGCATACTATATGATTTCCATTACATATGCCTACGGTATTGCAACTATTACTAAAAATATTAATTATGCCTATGAATGTATACAGAAGTGTGCGGAAATAGATTATTCTATGGCAGAGGAAGAATTAAAGAAATATTCAGTAAGTTTTTTTGGCAAAATCACATATAAAGGTTAATTATTAAATGTATGCTAAAGAATCCCACTATAAATAAAGCAGAAAGGAAAAGTATCTTAAATGAGATACAGAGAAATGTATATGGAGAAAATACTATATGAAGCGAAAAAAAGAGCAACAGAAAAAATTAATCTTCCGAGGGGGAAATTTTCATCCGATTGGTTTAAGTGCAAGAGCTGTGGTTATGAGGTTATGGTAAAGACACTTTATGACACGATCAAATGTAGTGAATGTGGCGGAGACATGGAACGCTGTTAGGACTAAATGTAAAAGGAACGTAACTGTTCTGCAGGTCAGCGCATTTATTGCGCTGACCGTAAGAAAGTGATTCAAGAGTTCTAAAACCCATCGCCAAAGGCGATTTAGGATGGATTTTAGCAGTAATTGTGATGGGGAATGAACAGTTATCAAGGAACAATCTATGGAAAAGGAAGTTTTGGTTTGCTCAAGGGCATATAAGTTAATGACAAATGAAATTGACTGGTCAGGGAACAAAGAAACAGGTGGGATTCTTTTGGGAATAATCAATGATAAACAAATTGTTATTGTTGAGGCAGTTGACGGCGGACCGAATTCAACGGCATCTCAAACTTCCTTTTCCTATGATTATAAATATGTAGAACATGTTACTGAACGTATTATTCATCTCTATAAGCAAAAGTTAAATATTATTGGTGTATGGCACAAGCATAATAATTATCATGAATATCCTTTTTCCGGACAGGATTTAGAATTGCATGAGGAAATTTGTGGCCTGGTTGGTGGTTTTGGTACATCTATTCTGTTTCAGCGGAAAGAGGAAGCAACTTATGAAATGAGTACATATATAATATATTCCGGGGAGAAGTATCAAAAAACTGAATTTAATATACTATAACTTTTCTGCTTTTCCGGACGATAGCTTCAGACTGGGGAAGGAGTTTCTATCATGTATTTTTTGCCGGTTATTCAGTGAATTTAAGGCAGGGAGAACTGGGAAAAAGATTATCAGCTGCAATTATAAAGCATTTTCAATTCTTAAACACATCAACTATTCTTTCCAAATGAGATAAGTCATGGAGCAATTAGAAAAAACAATTCCCAAACATATAAATTGATCTTATAATATTTTTATCTGTTTTATCAGGAGGGAAGGAATGTCTGAAAAAATTGTAGATATTCTGATGCAGATAGTTAATTTTGTCAACATATTTCAAACCTGCTTTGTCTATTATATTGGCCTTAGGCCAAGAAAATTTTCAAGACTCACAGCCTGGGGCATATCTTCATTGGTATTATTTGCAGGCTCGGTTTTTCTGAGATACATAATAGGCTTCAGCCTTCCGGTATACATAAGCTTTATATTTTTAGTTAATGGAATATTAGTATTAGGAATTTACAGATGTAATGTGAAATCTTTCATTCAGTGGATATTAACTCAGTATCTGTTGATATCTTTTCCGGCGGAGGTGATAACAGTGATGCTTACTACACTGCTACAGAAAAGAACAGATACGTATGTGGAAGCCACATTAAAACTGTACATAAATTCTGAGATATCTGTGATCGGGAGGCAGCTGGCCAATATTATTTTTATGGTTCTGATTGTTTTCCTGTTAATAGGAAAGGGGATTATCGGACGCAGGCGGCATAACTGGAAAAATTATTTTTTGCTTCTGGCAATTCCTGTTTATCAGGTGATACTTTGTATCGTATATTTTTTATTTTGCGGGACGGTTTTGACGGTTCCAATTATAGTAGTGGGATATTTAATGGCAATTTTCAGTATAGTAATAGATTTTACAGTCATTATAGTGATCGAGAATATGAATGAAAGAATTGACCGGGAGGAGGAATTTAACGGATTGGAGATAATGAGGAAGCGGGAGCTTGTATATCTGGAACAGAGTATGCAGCAGACAGAAGCCCTGCGCCTGGTAAGCCATGATCTGGGAAATCAGCTTCAGACATTGTCAGCGATGCTGGAGGAAAAAACGGAAAGAAACATTATAATGGGTATGTTTAAAGAAGTGAAGGACCGTATTGATACTATTTCCAGGGAAGGGGAGTGAATGACAAATGATGGAAGGACTCACGGCTTGCTTAAAGCAGCTTATTGTTTTTCTGGGTTGTATTCAAGTGTGCTTTATCTATTATTTTCCCATCAAAAACAGATGGTTTGGGAAATTCAGGACCTGGATGCTGACCTCTTTCATAATATATTTTGGACTGCTTGTATTCAAGAGAGTATTCGGAATCCGGTTACTGCCATATATGCTGTGTATGTGTCTGCTGAATATTGTAGTAGTATACATGTTTTATGATGTATCTTTTAGAGGATCACTTTTCTGGGCATCAATGCAGTATGTAATAGCCGCGCCTGTCGAAGTAACAGCTATAGGTTTGTCGGTGCTGGTGCAAAAGGTCTCTGTGATGGATATCTATGAATATTCTGATGTTCTTTTGGGCAGCAAGCTGATAATGAACATTGTATTCATGATTTATACAATCTTATTTATGATTATCTGGAGACTTCATAAGCGCAGGGGAATCCGAAAAAATGATTTTGTTTTATATATGATGATTCCTTTGTATCAGGTATTGCTGTTGAGCGGCTATCTTCCCGGCTGCGATATCTCAAAAACACTGAATGCTCTGATTGGCTGCCTGATTGCAATTTTCAGTATACTGATAGACTTCTCGGTTATTTTGGTAATTGATCATTTGAATGAGAGGGTTCAAAAGGAAGAAGAATTGTACATGCTGGAGAAAAAACGGAAGCAGGAGCTTCAGTATCTGGAACAGAATATGCGTAAGCTTGAGGAAATGCGCCTTGTAAGGCATGATCTTGGAAATCAGTTGCAGACTTTGTCGGCCATGATGGAGGCAGAAGAGGAACGTGAGACGATAAAGCTGATGATTGGTGATGTTAAGGACAGGGTAAAGCTATTAAATTAAAAGCAGCTGGTTATTGGCAGCCAAAAAAGCAGCAGGAGAAATATAGTGGAGGGATTGATTTTCTTCTTAAAACAGTTTGTTATTTTCCTGGGAAGTGTCCAGGTTTGCTTTATTTATTATTTTACACTGAAAACCAGATGGTTTGGAAAAATAAGAACCTGGTATATAGGCGCTTTGATTATATATTCAGGCTCCCTTTTGTTAAAGAAGATTTTCGGCACCGCTTTGTTTCCGTACATGCTGATGATCGCTGTACTGAATATCGGAGTAGTGCTGCTGCTTTATAAGGCAACTTTGAGACAATCGCTATTCTGGGCAGCCATACAATATATCATTGGGATTCCTGTAGAAGGTACTACTGTATTTCTGACACTGCTGATACAAAAGGTAACCTATGCGGATTTATATGAAAGCTTTGATATTCTGCTGGTCAGCAAGCTGATAGTAAATATTGTATTTATGATAGGCATAGTTCTGTTTATAATAGGCTGGAGGCTTCATAAACGAAAGCGGATCGGAAAAAACAACTCTTTTTTATATATGGCTATCCCCTTATATCAGGTGGTTTTATTAGGCGGCTATCTTCCATGCTGCAGTATTTCGACGGCTCCTAATATTCTGATTGGCTGCCTGATTGCCATTTTCAGTATACTCATAGACTTCTCGGTTATCCTGGCAATAGACCATCTGAATGAGCGGATGGAAAAGGAGGAAGAGCTGTTCGATTTGGAGAAAAAACGGAAGCAGGAGCTTCAATATCTGGAAGAGAATATCGAAAGACTGGAGGATTTACGCCTGGTGAGACATGAGCTGGGAAACCAGCTGCAGACTTTGACGGCCCTGATGGAAGCGAATGAAAACAGGGATGCTGTAAAACTGATGATTAAGGATGTGATGGGGAGATTAGAAGAAGTTACCTTAGAGGGTAGCTTTTTTTATGGCTTGACAGGGGCAAAAGTTCAGGCATTTGGAATATACAATTGCAGAAAATTAATTTTTACAAATCAGGTTAATTCTATTACAATTTTCGTGATTCAGAGGAAATAAATGTTATACATAAATAAAACATGTTTATCGGATCGTTGTTAAAGACTATTGTTATATTTTAAATAATACCAGGAGGAGGAAAATGAACTTGACAAAGTGCCCCAACGGTCATCTTTATGATGGCAGTAAATGTACCGAATGCCCTTATTGCCTGCAGGAAAAAATGGATGCAAGAACTGCAGAAATGATGGAGACCTGCGAAGAAAAGAAAGAAGGCATGGAAAAGGCTGCAGAAAATTGTGATACATATTCTTTTAGTATGCAGGATGATTATAGTCAGAATTTACTTGCGAAAAGTTTTTACGAAAAGATTATCGGAGTGCAGCCGGTGGTTGGCTGGCTGGTTTGTACGCAAGGAGAGTATTTCGGTGAAAGTTTCAAGCTGGTTAGCGGTAAAAATTTTATAGGCCGCGCTTCAGACATGGATATCATATTAGGTATGGACAGAGCCGTATCAAGAAATCGACATGCCTGCGTCATTTATACTCCCAAGAGCAGATGCTTTATTGCACAGCCTGGAGAGGCTGGAGCGCTATTCTATCTGAACGATAAGCAGGTTCTTTCTAACGTCAAAATGCAGGCTTACGATACTTTATTAATAGGGACGACCAGGCTGATGCTGGTTCCCTGCTGTAATGAACAATTTAGTTGGGATGACAATCTGAAAAAAAAATAACGGTGGAAGAACCAGATTTGGATCAGGACATAGAATAGGTAAAATTTATTACAATTTCCACCCTTTTTTTTACGTTTCACGTCTGGACATTAATATAGTGATAAAATTACCCCTATATTTATACATAGATAAGGGGTATATAATAATGATAAAAGTCGCAATTTGTGATAATAATATATATTACAGAGAAAAAATTGCAGATTTAACACTGAAAT
>PPYE01432948.1_pt1 | contig 24739 bp, 42 predicted proteins | sample 1559881 | NCBI WGS metagenome assembly PPYE01 (sample SAMN08240022, study PRJNA423297) | Human gut metagenome, whole genome shotgun sequencing project. | reverse complement strand
GCTTTTAATGGATTTATACATATCCCCGGTGTCTCGGTGAGGGCGGATCTTCTCCTTCACTTCTTTTGTGAGGATAGGTTCTGCTTCCTCTAGCATAAGCGGCGCAATCCGCTCCGTCTCCAGATAACTCAGATCCTTCATCAATTCATCAATGCCCTGCATGTCAAACCTTACCATCTGGTCTCCTTTCACAGGATAAGATGATCTTCCTGCCCTTCCTGTATGTGCGGTTGATGTCGTAGTAGTTTCCTGAAGTTTCATCGTACAGGAAGCTTTCCCCGTTGTAATTACATGCCATAATTTCTATATTCAGGCTTACTGTATATCCCTTCTGTGCTGCCAGGATCTCATCATTCCTAGTTGCATCATAGAGGTCTGCCGGGATTCCGCCTTCCCACGTACAGACCTTTTCTGATGTGAATCCATTTTTATTCTGTTCCCGCGCAATCTCCCGCGGAAATGCTATACTTCCTTTCCACATAAACATCACCCTTCTTCCAAAGTAAGGCGAAACACCTTTTTCCGGTACAGATCCAGGTATTTCTCTGTTTCTGCCGTATCTTCTGCAAGATATGCCTTTACATACAATGTCATTGCTGTCAGCACGCTTTCATTCTGCCTATCATTCGCAATGGAACCTGGTACCCCGGACGCCTTTAGATCTGCCTCGCAGTCATCCATGTATGTCATAATGTCTTCATCATATACCTTTACCGACGATGCTATTCCACACCGCTTTTTGATCAGTTCCAGCATGATGTCACTCCTTTGGATCAAATGCTGCCTTTTTAAAATTCAGTGTACATACATCTTCACTGTCTACCTGGATCGTGAAAGTATCGCCCTTTGTTACTCGCAATACATTCTTTTCCTCCCATGGAATATCCTGTTTTACAGGCTTTCCATTTTTAAGGAAGGTCATCTTTTCCCCTGTCTTCTTCAACTCAAATGGGAAGTAGTATCCTTCCTGCTCCTTCTTTACGCTCTCGTTAAATCCAGTGTATCCTGTCACGTAGTGGAAAGTTCCGGCAGCGCTGCCGTCCTCATACACTCTCATGTCAGATACCATGTCACCAGCGGTCTTACCGTATAAGTCCTGACCTGCCGCCGGCATAGCCAAGATGTCAGGACTTATCATTTTCCCAGTACGCTCTCATCTTCAATGATAATTTCTCCGTTTACGATTGCCGCCATATCTTTTGGCTGGCAGTCTTCCCTTTCAATCGCACGGAACAAGGTCAGGTCTTCTTCAAAAGCATTCAGATCTCCCGCTACAGCAATGTTTGATGTCATAATGGTAAGCATTTTTCTATCGAAAAATTTTACCGCTTCTTTTAAGTCCCCAATCACCATCGGGATTTTCCTTGTGTTTGCTGTTGTTGTATCAGACGGGAAGTCCGCGTTTGGTACCACAAATACCGGAATCCTGGTTGCGCCAGCACAAAGTACCATCTGCATGGGCTGTGCCGGGTTCGGCTGGAGCAGATACCTACCTTCGTTGTCCTTTAAGGTGTCTAAATACTGGAGACCGTCATCATTTGTAACAATCCTGGAGGTCGCCTTAAATGCCTGTCCCAGTGTAACATTCAGGGCTTTCTTGATATCATCAATGCCCTTCAGCTCTGTTTTTTCTTTCTTGTTGATTACTCCAAGGATGATCTTGTTCCTGGTAACTCTGGATTCATCACCGATCCAGGCAATCAGGGTACTGGCAATGTTCGCGTCTGAATCATCCAGAAGCTCATTGGTCACCGGGAAATATCCTGCATACTTTTCGATCTCAAAGCCCATTCTTTCAAACTGCGGTGTTTTTCCTCCTGGGATTTTTCCGCCTTCCCCTACTTTGGTAAATCCTGTCTGCTGGGCACGCTTTTTATAGGTTCTCTGGCCTTTGTTTGTCGTGACAGTCTCCCGGTCTACCAGATCCATCAAGGAGGCTTTTGCTTCCCTATAGGTATTGATCCTGGTCTGGATGTCCTCCGGCACTGTGTATCCTCCCTCTGATGAAGTTCCTTCGTTCATAGAGTTTCGGAACCCTCTCCTGGCAGCATCGGCAAATTCTTTTTCCGCATTTCTGTTCTGTGCAGGTACAGCATTGCTGGGGTTCTGCTCCATATTTGCTATACCTTCATCATCCAGATCTTTAAGTAAGTTAAACTGTTCCTGAAGGTTTTTCAGTTCTTCTTTTGCAGCCTTTGCTTCTTCCAGGTTCCCAGCTTCTGCCAGGTTCTTTACTTCTGCTTTCTTCGCATTGATGCTGTCCAGCAGTTCTAATAATTTTTTGTTCATGTTCTTCTCCTTTTCTTTTTTATTAAAAAGGATTTAAACTCCGTAGAAATCCAAATCCTCTAATAACTGTTTCTTTTCTATTTCCTTCGCTTCCATTTCAGCCTTTTCTCTCACTGCCTGCTGCCGCTTTTCATCTGTCAGCCAAATTCCATCATAGGCATTTGTGTACTGTGTAGCCTGCTGCCCGTCCATGATTTCATCTACGAAACCATATTCCAAACACTGGTTTGCTGTCAGCCAGGTTTCCCGGTCCATCAGCTTTAAGATTTCCTCCTGCCCCATCCCGGTTTTTTCTGTGTAGGCGTTTGCAATCGCACTATTCATCTGTTTCAGAATTTCCGCGTTCTTCTGCATGTCATGGTAATCTCCCGAAGCTCCGTGCATGGAGACATTATGAATCATAATCATTGCCACCGGGCTGATCTGGCTTTTTCCAGCCATAGCCACCATACTTGCTGCGCTTCCTGCCAGGCTTTGAATCTTTATCGTTACCCTGCCGCTTCCCTTCAAGATAGTGTAAATCTCCTGTCCTGCCATGACAGAGCCTCCTCCGGAATTCACCAGGACTTCAATAGGTTCCCGCTCCTGTGCAGCCTCCATGATGCTTTTCACATCATTCGGACAGGTTGCGTCTACTCCAAACCAATCATAGATCCACTTGTCATCATTGCTTACAATGTCGCCCCTGATGTTAATCACTGCCATTCCCTTCACCCCCTTTTCGGTACTGATTCCCGACCTCTGTGATCGGTATATAATTTCCATTCACTATGAGCTGATCGCCGCCCTCTTCAGACGGCATATCCAGGTAATCCCGTGCTTCATTCACCTTGTAGATACCATTATTTACGGCTTTTGCAAGGTTTTCCATTTGTGTCTTGCTGTCTGTCCTTAAGATCGCTTTTTCATTAAACTTGTAGAAGTACTGTCCCTGGATTTCTTTTGGCATAAGAACTTTTCCATTTATTTCTTCCTCATACATTTTCAATCTGTACAACATGGTGTCAACTAAAAAAGCCAGCTGCTGCGTTTCACTGTTCGCATAGCTGGACTTTTCATAATTATTTATCTGATTTGGCTTGATGCCGAATGCACCTGCAATCTGCAATGCGCTGTATTTCCTTAATTCAAAAAACTGCGCATCCGCCATGGAAATGTTTAATGGCGTAAGTGTAAGCCCAATAGGAACCGGCACAACCTTTCCTGCATTTTTCGCTCCGGTCAGTTTATCCGCAAATTTCTTTTGCAGTTTCCTGACTTTTTCATCTTCCAGGTCCCCCAGATACTGCATTGCCATGCTTGCTGTCAGTCCCTGCTTATAGAGCTGGTTCATGTAACTCTGGCTTTCATTTGCACCGTCTATAGTAGCCTTTAAGATGTTACGCACCGGTTCTCCGGTGATGCCATCGAAGCTGTACCAGGTCTTAAAGTGGAGCACCTCCGAATTTCGGAACATATACTGTTCTCCACTTCTTGGGTCATTGTACTGATAATACAGTTTTCCTTTTCCTCCGAATAACCCTATATCATCCATAAGCGGTGTGACGCAGTTGCTCTGCATGGGGTACATACCAAGAATCCGATACTCTCCCCCATACCTTCCTGGTATGAATTCTGTTTGCATCCAGATATACCCATTTCCATAATGCTGGCAGTTCATTTCCGTTGTTGTCCACATGGTCGTGGGCGTCATATACGGATTCGGTCTCACTGTCATTAAGATAGTTGCTTCTGTGGGGTCTGCTCTCTCCCGTCCCCTTTCTGTCTGCTGGTAATATTTCAGTGGAATTTTTCCCATGGTTTCTGCCAACATTTTCATGCAAGTGTAATAGGTTACCTCCTGCATTGCCTTCCGGTTTGAAGGATCTATCCCCAGCCATTCCAAAAGTTCCCTGTCCTGCAGACTTATGGCTGGCCGTGCCAGGTTTAAGGCTATATTTTTTATTTTCTTTGTTATGTTCATTTTTACCAGTCGCTTTCTAAAAATTTGTCAATCCCTTCCAGGATCCCTGAAGTAAATTCATGGTATAGTGCCAGCTTAAATCCGCATAAGATAGCATCAACCGGGTCTATCCTCTTCGTTGTTGCATCTTTGTCGATCTTGATCAGCCCCTGGTTCTGACGGATCACTGCATTGCTCATAGCAAAATTCAGCAGCGGATTGTAAGTATATAGGACATTTTTGCTATAAACCTGTTCACGGAATCCCTGCGTTGACTCATTCAAAGACTTATAGCTCTGGAACACTTCCTCCACATCATATCCCTTGTCTGATAGATCCAGCATAATCTTCCCTGCATTTGCTGGGTCAAAACACATACATGCGATATTCCATCCATTCTCTTCACAGGTTTTTAGCACATACTGCATTACTGCATTCTGGTCTACAATCGGGGTGTCTGTTACAGAAAGGAATCCCATCCTCTCCCAGGCATCATAGTCTACCTTGTCTTTCCGTTTCCTCTCCATCAATTTTTCCCGGTTTGGTATGAAAGAGTGGGAATAGACAATATACTTTGTAATCTCACTCCCAGTAGAATCGAATTCCCCGGATTGGTATGGGATAACAAATGCTACGGACGTTAAGTCGATCTTTGCCGACATATCGAACCCCACATACACATCCATCCCTTTTGTATCCACTGATATCTTTTCTACCTGGCACGCTTTCCATTTTGACATATCCATATACCCGTTCTCCTGCGCCTGTACCCAGATGTTCAGGCATTTGGTAAGGAATGCGGTCATATGTTCCGGCTGTTCCCTGGCAATCTTATAATCTCCTCGGATCTTCTCTCGACCTTCTTCGTATGTCATCCGTATCGGATTTGCCTTATACCACAATTTTTCATTGTCCAGCCTGTTCAGGTCTTCATAGTCTTCCTTATCCAGTTCACAGATATCTACCAGGTACTCCTCATCTTCTACATCTACATCTGGATTCAGTATCTTTGAGCAATAACTATATTCTATAATGTAGCATGGACAGTTCAGGTCCACCCCGGCAGTGGTAATGATCATAAGTAGTGGTTCTTTGGTATTCGATCCCAATCCCAAGTCATAAAATTCTGTTGTCGGGTGCTGATGATATTCGTCTATAATCAGGTTCGCCGGGTTTGTTCCATCCCCGGATTTCCCATCTTCCTTACTCAAGGCTTTTATGAAGCTTCCGCTTTTCTTATGGACAATCACATCCCGTTTCACATCAAATTTTTCCCGGAGTGGCGATCCTTTTAACATCAGCCCTGCTTCATTAAAAACAATCTTGGACTGATCTCTTTTTACTCCAGCTGTGTATATCTCACATACCTCATTATTTTTTACTGCAGTTACAGAAGCTTCGTACAGAGCAATTCCTGCCTCTTCCTGTGATTTCAATTCTGTTATCGCCGTGGCTTTTTATCCTCGGCTTCTTACTGTCACCAGTAAGTTCAGCATACTTTTTCGGCTTCGGCTTTCCCGGTCAGCCGCCGGACACTCGTGGGCGGATTATATTCTACTTTGCAGGTTCACCGCCTATGCGTTAAAATACCCCATAGTTTTTACGCTATGGGGTTATCTCGGAGTCATCTGTATTTAATAATTGCTCCTTCTAATTTCTTTAAATTTTCTCGATTGGTGTGGCATCTTTCGGAAATTTTGTAGGGTTTTTCTGATTTTATTATTTTAATCAGAGTTGTTTTATTAACTCCAATTTTTTCAGAGAGATATTTCAAGCATTCATATTCTTCTATCCTTCCGTCACTATAAATCACGTGTACATTCTTTGCACTTGGGTGCTTTCCGGATGGAATATTTCTTAAACGTTCTCTGTATTCGTCGCTATGATGATGTCCTTTAAACCCTTTTGGATGTCCATTCTTCCAGGTCGCTCCACACTTGCCTTCAGCATTGAGCTTTTTCATCAGCTCGCTTTGCTTGGTGCGTTTATCGTCTTTATGGTGTTTCCCCTGCATTCCTTTCGGATGTTCGGTATACCATATCCCGCTATTTCCGCCCTCGGCTACATTATACCCTCTATCTGGATTTCTGGTATCGAATTTCGATATGTAATATTTTTCTTGTTCATTAGCCTCTTGCTCCGATAATCCAGTTTCCAGAATAATATGCTCGAAAGAGTCCCACCCTTGAGAGTCTATCGCCCGCCCGAACTCGTATTCTCTCGCATATTCAACGCCGCAGCTTCGCCATCTTCGCTCAATATTATTCGTTTTTCCGATATAGATTTTCCCGTCAATTTTTGACTTGTGCATATAAACGCTATACATATTATCCTCCTTGCAGATATTATACTATACATAACGCTAAGTCACAAGTTTAATCGCCATATTATTACAGGGCTTCTCCGATTTTGCCCGGTCATTATCTTATATATTTCTATACAAGACGCCAAATTCTAGCATTTTTTCTCGCCACTTCCGTAAAACTTTTCTTGAATCGCCTCCGACCATCTTTCTTCCTGCGCCACCCGTAGAGTTGACATATCCGGAATCTCTGCCATTCTGTCAGTATAATCGGCTCTCCGGACAGAGTCCCTTTTGAGTGCCGGAGGAGCGCAAACCAGTCAACAATATTCTGTGCAGATTCCTCACTCCAGTAGTACGGATATTCCGGGTCTGTTTCTGCCTTTTCTGCATCTCGCAGGAAACGCATGCATGCCCATCTGTGTTTTTTACAGCTTATAAACTCTCCCGAGATGCATTTTCTCGCGTATCCTTTAATCTCTTCATACTGTTTCATCAAATCGCTCCAAATTTACTTTCCAGTTTTTCTTCTTTTTTATCGACTTTTTTCACAGCGGCTTTTAATCTTGAATCTATGGTCATTCCGCATAGCCCTGCGAACCTGCGCATTTCTGCCGCATAATTTGTCTGTATATCTATCAGTGGATTTTTTACCACAATTGTTCCGGTTCTAGTCTCGCGTTCAATACAGTAAGGTTCCTTTTTTAACTGCTTCGTTACTTTTATATAATTCGCGTAAGCATTGCAATACCCTGCAAGATTCGCGTAATCCAGATTCCCAACTGCTTCGATTTCCTTAAGCTCTGCTGTGATCCGTTTCCACTCTTTTTTTGCGTCTGCGCTTATGAGCCATGTAGGAGGTTTCTCCAGATCGCCATTTCCCGTAACAATTTCGCTTTCTTCCTGCTGTTTTCTCTGTTTTTCTGCCTTCGTAAGATGTGCCGTCTGCATGCTTACCACTTTTCTTTGCCTTGCCATCTGGATACCTCCTTTCTCTTTTTGCCAACTTTTTAATCGTTTTCGGAAATTTGTGTACGATGGACTGGACGTGCGGTCAGTGGTCAGCCAATAAAACTTTTTAGACCGCCCCTCCCTTTATTCCATCCCTGTATTTCTTCAGCATCTCTCGGAGCTGGCTCTGCATTCCAGATTTATCTTTCTTGTACATCTGTTCAATCATGCTGTGTGTATCGTGGTTTAGGCTCATCAGGTTGCTAATATCACATCTCTTTTCCCAATTATCCTTCAGCGGGATGATATGATGTGCAGTGTCCGCTTGCATGATCTCTCCTCTTGTCATATATGTATAAACATCTATGCCTTGATCCTTCTGTATGGCAGCATTCCTTGATTGCTCCCACTCTTTGCTACTGTAGAACTGTTTGCTCCTTCTGTCTCTGCTGTACTTGTCATATTCTCTGTGTCTCTGTTTAATACAGCTGCACACAGCGCCTTCAGGCAGGCGCCTTCCGCACCTGCTGCATCTCTTGTATATGGGCATTGTCATCACCTCAGTGGATCTTCTGGGACTTGAACCCAGGGCTTCCCGGTTATGAGCCGGACGCTCTAACCAACTGAGCTAAAGATCCCTAATTTATGGCAAAAGAAAAGCGCCCAGAACGCCTGAGTGCAAATTGCTATTTAACGGATAACTGGGTATAAAAATACCGCCTATTCCGAAGAATGTGCGGTACTATTTCTTATTTACAGGTTCCATATTGATTTTAAAGTTACATTTCGTACATTCAAAGTAAGTACTGATCTTGGGATCATGGGGTGCTTTTATTTTCCCTACTTGGCATTCCGGGCAATGAACTTCTTTCCCTTCTCTTAATTCCCGCAACATTTTTCCTATTTCTTCTGGCTTCATTTCTTTTCCCTCTATCTGCGATCTGCATAATAACCGCATACAGCTTCTTCAAGGATTCTAAATTAGTATAATGATATAAAAACTTCGGATAATCCATATACGTTGCTCCTTTATGTGTTTTTTCATTATACTTCAAAAAATATTAAAAGAAAAGCACCCGGGTGGGGTGCTTATATACTATGCTTTTTATTTTTGAAAATTAGCTCCTGAATACGATTCTTAATATACTCTCTAAAACTTTCATCTTTTAATTCCCAATTATACTTTTCTAATGTCCATACCCTATACTTATTATCCCGTTTAAATTCCATATCTATTATTTGCATATAGCAATAATTCATAGTATTTTTTAGCTTTAAATACATTTTAACAACAAGATATGGTTGTATTAGATCATTCTCACTTAGATTAAAATATGCATTAAAGCAATCATACTCTTCATTGGTTGCGAATGTACATCTAGTTCGTATATTATGTGTAATATTGTCGTTCACAATAATTTTGCTTTCTAAAAGTGTACCATAATCATCTCCTATGTTTTTAAAGGAAACCTTTTTTGATAAATCATAATACCTTGGATTCTCTAATGAAAATGGCTCGTTTCTTGTATTGTTAATACAAATTTTAAATATTGTACGTTTTTGCTTTATTGAGATTTGGTTTGCATATCTTTCATACCCAACTTGTATTATTAGTATGATTATTTGTACAAACAAGAGCCATATGTTGACATCTAGATTATTTCCTTGTGACTTGGCTAATTCTAATGGCATTTCGTTTACATACATTGAATCCCCTCCTAATAAATAATATTATCATACAACAAAGCACCCCGTATTTCTACAGGGTGTTTCAAAAAATGTATTGGGGAGTATCTCCTTTCAGAGAATCGGAATAACGGGAATCGAACCCGCCTCTTATGCCTGAACTGCGGAAGCATACTCTCTCATCCAGTGAGCTATATTCCGACAACAGCAAGACCGTTTCCAGTCCTGCTGCCGTCCACTTTTGAAGGAGGGTTAATCAGATGTTTATCAGACTTAACCTGGATACACTATAACATAGTTCCATAGTCACATTTAATCACATCTTAAAATTTTCAAGCGCATTGCTGTGAATTCTATGTATGTGCTGCCATGTATATCCCATTTTCACAGCAATATCCTCCCACTTCTTCCCCAGTATGTACCGGTATGCCAGCACGTCCTTCTCATTCTCATCTTCCAGGCGTTCTATCCGGTCACGTATTTCTTTAAACTTCCTGATCCTCTTGTACCTTGCTTTCTGGATCTTTCGCTCCAGCCTGTCCACTTGCACCATATACCCAGACAGATCACCACCACCGGAAGCGTGCGGCATGCCATCCTGAATCACAGAGGGACACATCTTACTCAGCCTTAACTCTGCCAGTTCTTCCTCCAGACGCTTCAGCTGGCGCATTTCTCGCTGATATCCCCACAGGTATTCTTTCTTCTTCTCATTTTCTGCTTTAACATCCATGGGTCTCACCTCTTCCATTTCTCCAGGAACTCTCTCCACTGGAAGCTTTCACGGATTCCGCGCTTGTCCTCCAGAAGAATGAAGTTCCTATATAGATCTACTACCTTCATGTGCCTGTCGATCATCTTATCTTTTTTCTTGCGTCCGGTCTCACCCCTGGTCTCCTGTGGCTCCTGAATAATGATCCGCTCACCTCTATGTATGCCATATTTTTCTTCCAAGGCTCTTACTTTCTCTTCCCTTCGGATTCCCCACATTGCCTGATCAAAAGTTGGGTCAGGAATCCCAGAACCATTCTTTATCATTTTTTTCATCTCCTTTGTTGCTGAACTTTGTCGACCACTTTTCCTTGTGTTCTTGGTTTCTCTGCTGTATTATGTACATACAGCAGAAGCGCTCTGTTATAGAGCAGGCAGGGACTATTTAACGGTCTCTGCCTTTTTCTGTGCCAAATGGCAGTTTAACTCATGAATTTTTTCATTTTCTGGAACATTGTGGCTCCCTCTTCCATATACGGATACCTACATGGTTTAAACCGCCTTTCTCTTGTCCAACCGTCATTTTCAAGCTCTTTAATTTTCTTTGCATTTCCTTTGATCGGAAGAGAAAATTCTATTGCGATTACTTTGTTTTCGTCGATGGAATATCCTCCAATACTCCAGCTTGGGTCTATTGCTTTCAGCTTTCTCTCTTCTGCGTCTATTTCATTTTGGTTATCATACATATTTCTTCGTTCCTCCAAATGCTTGTTTAGAAATAATCTACAACTTGTCCACATTCATAGCAGATATTTGTTTCTGAACTTCTCAGTCCCTCATGCCCACATTCTGGGCAATCACCTTGTATGGAATACGTTTTTTTTATTGAAATCTTTTAGCTCACGGCGATTTACAACTTTCTTTGGAATTTGAATTTCCAACGCTTCTACTGCGTCCTGGAGTGCCTCATACAAATAATCATTGCATGTATTTCGCCCTGCATTCCCCATAAAATTTCTGATTATACTTATACTTTTAATCGGATCATTCATCTTCCATTCCCTCCAAATTCTCATCAATAGCCTGTCCGCAGTTCGGGCAATACTTAATATCTAAGCATTGTTTCTGGCCTAGATACCAACCGCATTTACACCATAACCCACTAAATTTCTTGTAATTTCTGTGCGGTTTCTTCGGTTTCTGCTTCTCCACTGCTTCCCGGCATTCTTCTACAGTTCCGATTTTGCTATATAATAGCCACTCGTCAATGATTTTAGCCAATACTTCCTTTTCTGCCATATTGACTATAGACGCCAATTCTTTGCACTCTTCCACAGTCCCGATCTCACGGTACTGCTGGATTTCTTTGAGGGTGGAGATTGCCATGTCAAATGCCTCCTTCATTTTTCTTGGCATATAATATTCTCCATAATGCAAACTAATAATTTCAATCGCTTCATTCTCCGTCATTCTTCCTCGCTCCTTTCTGGGCGGTACGGCTCTGGGAGAGGACGCCAGGCGATGACTTTCCATTTGGTATTCCTGCGAAGCTTTTCCAAATTCCGCCTTCCAGATACAATACATGGATATATGTCGCTTTAATAACTTCATTTCTTGTGTTTCGCACTTTCACCTCAAATTGTGCCAAGCATTCTTCGCCTTCTTCCGGAAGCCGTTCCTCCACCGGAATCCAGTCATCATTTGGCGCCGGTTTGATTGGACACCACTCCGGTCTCTTCATACGTAATCCGTATCCTACTACACAATGTCCTTCTGGGGCTGCTTTGCACTCTATTCCCCCTGCCACTCCAAACAGCCTTGCCATTGGGCAATAATCACAATATTCTGGTAATTTGTCAATTACAATCATTCCTTTGCTCACTTTATGTCTCCTCCAAACTCCATTTTCTCTTCCTATCCCTCAAAAAAATTCCCAGCAGCCTTTTCTTCCACTCTGGTTCCTTCCTGCTGCTCTTTTCAATACAGGCTTTGCAAACCTGCTGCCCCTCGGGGATGATCTCCCCGCAAGATACGCATCTATTTTCCATTGTTTTCATTCTTCCCAGCCTCTCTGATTATTTCCTCTTGGATCTGCTTGTCTGTTAATTTCTCCAGCCTCTCCCCGCAGAAGAACACTGCCCCTGCAGGCGTGATCTGTACGCATTCCAGGTAACTCTCTGCTTCTGCTGGGCGGTTGCCATAGGTTGTCTTGCGGCGGCGGAGGTATTTTTGTCCTACTATCAGTTTCTTTTTGTCCATGTTGCTCCTTTCACATTTCTTTCAAAATCTCTTCACAATTCTTTCCAGTTTTCAACACACTTTTTTCACAGGATCCCTGTATAGTAATAGTCAAACAAAGGGAATACCTTTTTAACATAAACTTTTTCTTTTTCATAACACCGGGGCTTAGGCTCCGGTCCCTCCTTTTTAGGCAATAAAAAACCAACCACCGAATATTGATGGTTGGTAAAATATCTGCTATTATAACTATGAGTGCATATAACTTTTGCACTTTCGTGATGGCGGACAATCAGCCGAAAGGATGATGTTATGGAAGCTATCATTGTAATCGTGTCTTTGATAGGATGGAAAGTCAACGGATATGATTTTCCTACCTTGTTTTTCTATATCGAACTTTGTTTTAGACTTTATAAGTTCGTAAGACGCATTACCAATGATAAAACTACCAAGCGGTAGATAAGATACTCATCGATAACGTAAGAAATATTTTATTTTCTTAATGATATACTATAGATGAATTTTGTGCAAATATAAATATCTTTCAACCGCCGCCATCACCTGTATATTATATCAAAATATTTTTTGTTATAAAATATTTTTTGGCCGCAAGTTTTGACAGTATTCGCAACCATCAATATTCAATTATCAAGATGCCTGTTTTTCATTTCTTCAGCAGTTCTCTTTCCAGTTCTGCCATATCATAATCCCTCTGATGGAAATTATTAAACCGATTATTGCTCTTTGCACTCTGCTTCCCAGCCTCTGTCTTCTTGATCGGATAAAAACTTTTCCAGCCACTTGCAATAGCCTTCTTCACAATCTCTATCCTCTCTGTATCATCCGAAGTCATGGCTGTCAGCTCTTCACCCAGCATCCGTATGCGCTCCTGGGAAATGCTCCTCTTTTCTGCTTTCTCTCTCTCAGACAGATAAACAATAAACAGCCGGTTCAGTTCTCCATCATCAAAGTATGTTTCTTTCGGTTGTTCCGCATTATTATTCTTTACTTTACTTTTCTTTACTTTACTTTTCTTTACGTCATAATTCCCGGAATTACACTCATTCTTCCAGGAATTATCTTCATTTTTCCCGGAAGAATCCAAATAAGGCTGCACTTTAATAAAGGTTTCCGTTTCCTCTTCTGAAAGAAGCCAAAACCTTTTCACTATGATCGGAGTCTTCCTGGCTCTCTCTTTTACTGCCAGTTGAAACCTCCTCTGTATCCCGGCGCTGGTCAAGACAGTGTCCGACTGAAAAAGTGTGTTATCAAACAGTGACCGTTCCAATAAGAATTTCAAGACCTGCTGTACCTTATTTCGTTCCATTCCCAAATCATCCGAAATCAGGAAATAGAAGTCATCATCTACCTTCAGGTAGTAACCATTTCTGTATATCTCACATAAGAGATAAATATATAGTGTAATTCCATCAGCCCCGTACCTGCTTTTTAGGATCTTGATCTTACGGTCTGACAGGAAATCGACATCAAGTGGAAAGTAGTTCAGACCTTTCTGCTGGGGCCTTGGCATTTTTACTCACCTGCTTTTCTGTCCTCATAAATATACACTTCTACGCCTGCCTGCTCCCTGTATTCTTTCTGCACGGTTAGGCTGCAGATCTGAGTATCATCCTTGTATGCCAGACCGTTCAGGGCATCCAACACCACCTTGGCTATGTTGTCCGCATCAGGCTTCTTACAGGGCTTTATAAGCCCTTCCAGCATCTCTGCGCGTTTCTTCTTCGATGCGCTCTTTGGCGGCTCAAAATGTGCCTCTATAACCGCTTGCAGGGGTTGTCCGTCCATATATTGCTCCCCTTGGCACTCTTGTAGGTAAATTGCCTTAACAAGGTTCTCATACAGGATCGTGTTATCCGGTGTATAGGAAACACTCCTTTTAATCCTGGGATTATATACTGTCCGTGCCCTTGCTTTTCCCTGCGGGGTCCCTGGGACTGTAAATCTGATCATCGCCGCCTCCTTTCCGCCCCTGGTTTTTCCAGGGGCTTATTCTTGTGATATATCCTCAGGTAAATAGGTCCATCCGTCCTTAATTCTGGAAAAATGCTTCTTCCAGGCTCTGCTGCCCATCTGGCTCTTCACTGATGCCAGATGTGAGCTCTTCTTTCGGCGGGGATTCCACATATTCCTGCTCTGCTACAACCTCTGTATCTTCCTGCTCTCTATTATCTACATATTCTGCTGACATATCTTCATGGATCACCGCCATATCTTTGTCCATGGCAGTTTGAAGGTTGATGCTCATGATCCCCCACTTACTGATCAGCTGACGGAGCATGGTCTTTAATGCCATACCGTCAAAATCTTTGAACCAGAAAGAAGAGTATTTCCACATTTCTTTCTCCGGGATCTTCCCCTGTTCCAGAAGCTCCAGGGATTTCGCTCCGCCATTCTTAGCAAAAGCATAGGAATATTTCTCTGCATGGGCCAGCATTTTTCTTTTGGTCCAGTACATGGTCTTTTTGAAGCCATTCTCATACTCGAACATGGCATAATATCCTGCAGTCGGTGTTTCCTCCCTGGCAATATCATCTTCGATTAGGCTGACTTCTATCTCTTCATCCAGCGGATCATAACGGATCAGCTCTCCCTCCTTGATTGCCAGGACATTTAACCTTTTATAGTAGCCACTGCGGATGGCCAGCTGCACATATCCTTTGTACCCAAGTTGGAACTGTGCTTCTTTGTAACCTTTTTTCTTATTATCAAAGGGGACCATATAAAACTGTCCCAGCTGTGGGGAAGGAGATAGGTTCAGCGCCTCTCCCAGCAATGCTGCTGACAGGATACTTGGGTTCGTACATTCTTGAAGGGCAGGCGTTGTCTGCACTGCCGATACGATGCTGGAAATAAATCTGGTCCCGTTCTTTCCTCCTACTACACTGTTGATCTGCCGCTTAACTGCATCCTGTGTCAGATATGCAGTTAAGCCCATCTTCTGGTTTCTGTTTGCTAAGCTATTCTGTACTGCCATTTCTCTACTCCACCTTTCCGAACTTCAATCCATTCTCAACCATGTATTTCCTGAGATTCATGAGCTGCCCTCTTGTTCCCCACACACGGAAATCAAGATGCAGGACCTGTTCTGCAGCCTGGTGCACTGCTTCTTTTGCAGTTTCTTCCTGTTTGTCCGGTTTCGAAACCTCTGCCGATGTCTCCTGTACAGATTGGGAAGCCCTCTCTTTTTCCTGAGCCTGCCACCGTTCTTTCATAACTTTTTCCATCTCTTCCAGACGCTTTCCCTCCCGGAGAGCATCTGACAAGCTGAAAGATTTCATGTATTCCAGGGCAGCTTTATCCCGGAACTGTTCCGGAAGCTCTTCCAGGGCTTTCAGATCTTCCCGGATCCGCCCAAAGAAATCCATATATGCCTGCTCCAATTTGCCAGGGGTAAAAGCACGTTTATAGTATTCCTCCCGGATAGTCCGTTCAAAAGGCAGCAGTCCTTTCAGGTTCCCAATGTGCCGGTCATAATATTTCCGGCAGAGATCCGTTTTCCCATCCCGGTACTTCTGCTCGATCTCATTCAGTCCCTGATCGATGATCTGGATGGTGTCACGCATAGGCTGGAGCACTTCCTTGACCTGTGCATTGAATTTTTCATACGGTTCATTGTAAAAAGCCTTTGCCCGCTTGCGCTCATTCTCTACCGCTGTGATGAACTTATTGATCTGCGCCCGGTCCTTCCTCATAGCGGTAGCATCCACATCCGTGTAGGCGATACTCTGGTATTCCTTTGCCTTCTCCAATGTATAGGCTTTGGCCTCTTCAATGTTCCACTGGATCTCTGGGAGAGCCCCCGGTTCCATTGGTGTCATGATTTCTAGTTCTAATGATTCCATTCTTTTCCTCCTCTCACAACTCTGGCAGGATGAGCGGCGGCTTCCTGCCACTCTCCACATACTGCCAAAATTTTATCTCCTCCTGAAGCAACATCTTCAGATCTTCTTCCACTTCAGAACGTTCTATAAAATAGTGCCTTACTGTTGTACGCTTATCCTGCCCCCAGCTGCTGACCAGGTGTGCCCTAAGCACCACAAACGCAAAGCCGGTGACTAAAAGATAATGCAAGACCTGGATATAGTAATTATCCGGGATCCGGTCCTTCCATTTTTCATACTGCATGGACCGGAGGATGTTAGTAGTCTTGATTTCCAGAATCCCCTGCCTCCCTTCCTGATCCAGCAGCTCTCCATCTAGGGAAGCCTGAAGGAAGGGATATTCTTTACTTCGGAGTATCCTGTCCTCGTGATATTGCACCTGATATTCTGGATAGTCCAATCTAAACAGCTCTCTGATCAACGGCTCTGCCATGGTCCCATATTTTACATAGGGCTTTTCCGATATGTCTTCCGGGAGCCTGCGCCCTGTCTTTTCTTCAAACAGTTCTATATTGGTCTTATAAGGATTCAGCCCTACAATGGCAGAGGCATCAGAACCTCCAATTCCATAAGTCCTCGATTTGAGCCACGCTGCATGATCTGTATTGTCTATAATTATGTATGCAGCCATTTTTTCTCCTTTGGCGCCCGGCCGAAACGTATGCTCTGCGGCGGAATGCAATTTCTCCATTCTCTAAATCTGGATTCCTCTCCGCTTATTGGCTCATATGCGTATTCTATATGTCCTTCTGAATAGTTTGTTACCGTATAATCTCCAGCTCTCGCCCTTACGTATCCATCACGACCTGTATCCATGCTGACCCGAATCTGCCGTTCCTGCGCCAGCTGTGATAGCGCCAGCATCGTGTTCCGCAGATAGACCATTACATCCCCGTCTGTCATTTTCTTAAACATCTTGACTTCCTCCCGTTCCCGCCTTATACTAAAGGCGTGCTAAACTATTTAACGTCCGCTTGGGTTGCCGCCCGGCGGACTTTTTTCTTTATGCGGGCTTCCCAGCTCCTGGCGTATTCGATCATGGCGATTAGCGTTAATAGCACTACCAAGATCGTAAAAACCTGCCAGAACAGCGGTTCATCTGATGGCATGGTTGCTACGGTATTAAACAATACCACCTCCAAAAGCGCCGCCTCTGTAATGCTTGTCCTGTGCATCGGCTTGTCCCTCCTTTCATTCAAGAATCTTTGCCCGTTCCTCTTGAGGAACTTCTAGGGCATCCAGAATCTTCCACAACTCTCCCAGTGTCATGGTTTCTGGCATGTGAACACGCTTGTGTACCGTTCCGTGGGTCATGCCCACTTTTTTAGCCAGGGCTTTCTGATCTGTGCTCTGTTCCATGATTCCAATTCTTAGAATCTTGGTGGTTCTGGCTTGCCGCTCTTGGGCTTTTGATAAATATACTGCCGGCATATGATTGCCTCCCTTCTTGTGTTTTGCTGGTAATTTGGTATAATTTTCCTATCAAATGATGAAAGGAAGGATTAAATGACCGAGTTGTCCTTTAATGGAATTTCTAAGTCCGACATGAAATATGTTGATTATCTTGCTAAAAATGATTTTCATGGTTTTGCAATGCTCTGCGTGGAAACCGATTTATCAGCATCGCACCGAATAAAAAAATTAGAACAACAAGGATACTTATTCATTAAAAATGGAGAAGTATGCTTCTCTTTTGATGCTGTCATTGCCCTGACTGACTATCGAAATTATTTAAAAGAACAAGAACATCGTGACAGACAGTCTTTCTTCCGTCAGTGGATTCCGGTAGCAATTAGTAGCTTCCTTTCTGTTACAGCTATACTTATCTCAATAATTGCACTGTTAAAGCCGTAATAGCCGCAATTATTGCCCCCGTTGAAAGTCCTAAAGAAAACCATGTTGCTTTTTGAAAGACCTTCATATTATTTTGCGGTTTTGGTCCTCCTAAATCTCCCACTTGCATCACCTCCTACTTCCCTTTTTCTCGGGAAAATACTCCATCGGCACGCCGAAATGATCAGCATTTTTATAATGTTTGTTCTGTTCCACTGTAAAGTTCCTTTTTTATATTTTCTAAGATTTCACGAAGTTCTTCGCTCTCCTGTATATGATCATCCAGGTGTTTTATCAATGCATTTCGCTGACTTTGATTCTCCAGTTCAAGGTCGGCGATTCTTTTCTGTAAATTATTCCATTCCTTTTTGGATACCCACATTTCTCGCTCACCTCCTACTACCCTTTGTCTTCCAGAAAATACTCCATAGGTACGTCGAAACAATTAACAACCGTCTCCAGTAGGACGCATTCCGTGTTATAATCTCCTTACAGGCTCCCGACAGAGCCGAGTACAGAAAAAAGGAGGGTTTTAAATGTCTCAAATAATAGATCCTGTAAAAGCTGCTCACGCTATTGCTTCTGTAATCTCTGATCGTTATGCCAAAAATTCTCAAGTACATAATTTAGACGATCCTAGTTTTTACGAAACAGTCAAAAAAGTTTCTCAGGTTTATTCCAACGCCTATGATGTGGCATACGATTACATTTCCTCTCAAAATGAAGAAATCATAAATGATCCTGAATAATGCTGCTGATCTTTTCTTCTGGGCTGCGTTTAGATATGATGTCTAATTCGTAGCCCATCCTTTCTTGCCAATATCTTGCTTCTTTCAATGTAAAATTTTCTTCTTTCATCTTTTTTATTACCAATTCGATGAGTTCTTGGCTTTTGTTATAGTCGATTCCTTCTTCTTTTAGCTGCTTTATTCTTCTTTCTGATATTTTCATCTCATATCACTCTTTCTCTTCCAGGAAATACTCAATAGATACTCCAAAATAATCTGCTAAGATTTTGAGTTTATCTACCTTCGGCTTGCTTTTTCCGTCTCTCCAGTCATATAAAGTTGATGTGGCAATCCCCGTATCTACAGAAACTCTATAAATTGTTTTGTTATGTTTTGACAATAAAGTAGAAAATTTTTCGTACATCATTCCACCACCTTTCCGATATAAATCATTGAAATTATATCGGAAATATGATATAGTTAAGTTACCAGCAGAACTAATCATATTTCCGAGATACAAAAGCCCGTTTTATCACGGTTTTCTTTCGTATCTCTAATATATCACGGTTTTATTTTATAGTCAATACTTTTAAGAAATTTTTCCGTGATATTCAGGAGGGATATTATGTACAAAAAATTTGAACAGTTACTAGAGGAACGAGGTGTGACGCCTTACCGTGTCCATAAAGAAACCGGGATATCAACGGCGACTTTATCGGACTGGAAAAACGGAAAAAGTCAGCCTAAAAAAGACAAGATTGAAAAGATTTGTGAATATTTCAATGTGCCATTATCCTATTTTTATGGAGAGGAGGAAAGTGAAAGTAAATATTATCTAAATAATGAAACTGCGGAGATGGCTCAGAAACTCTTTGAAAATAAAGAATTGAGAGTTCTTTTCGATGCAGCCCAGGACGCTTCTCCTGAGGACCTAAAAACAACTTACGATATGCTTATGGCATTGAAGAAAAAGGAACGTGGGAATGATGTCGATTGACTATCAAGTCATATTTATGGATATGACCACAAATGAGGCTGTAACAGAAAATGAAGATGGTAGCTATACGATTTTTATCAACGCACGATTAAGTTATGAAAAACAAATGCAATCTTATTTGCATGCCATGAGGCATATTACAGGAGAGGACTTTTCTAAGGATTGTGTTCAGAAAATCGAAAGTAATGCGCATAGCTAATTTGCTTCACGTTTTAGCAAAACTAGGAGGATAAAATGAGTGTAATATTAGCATTTGCAAATTCGCAATATGGAATTATTGCAAGCGATGGACGTTTTCGTGTCGGAAACCAAATAGTAAATGAAGATTTTGACAAAACAAGGGTATTAAATGAGTCGGTAATATGCGGTTTTGCCGGATATTCACAACCTTGTTTACAAATGATTAGCGAAATTACAAGTAATCCTCGCATACAGGAAATGTCTTTAGAATCAATAATCGAAATTGTCTCTATTCGCTTGCCTAAAATGGTCTCAGAAAGCGAATTTGCGTCCTTTTTATTATTGGGTAAAAACGCAGACAATAAAATTCAAATAACTGGAATTGGCACAAAAACGAATTATCTTCCATATACAGAAATTCCTACTTCTGAAAGGAATTGTTTCATGACGATTTCCCCTCCAAAAGTAGATTCCTCAGAAATTTTTAAGAGTAATCTCCAGAAATTTTATCCAGATATTCAAAAATCTATTGACATGACAATTATAAAAGTATCTCAATTAACTGAAACTGTAAATAAAATTCGTTTTCAAAAAAAATATGTTCTCTAATCTTATTGATCATATATAGAGGTGAAACAAATGACAGATTTATCTAAAAGATTAACAGATAAGGCTAAAGAATCATTTACCATGGCTATAGAATTATATAATAAACCCACAATAAAATATCGAGTAGAGGGGTTTAGCATGTTTATTTGCAATGCTTGGGAACTTATGCTAAAAGCATATATGATAAAGAAATGGGGGGAGTCTAGTATTTATTATACAAATCATCCCGATCGAACTATATCATTATCAGATTGTATAAAAAAAGTATTTACAAATGATAAAGATCCCTTAAGGCTTAATCTTGAAAAAATAATTGAATTGCGTAATACCAGTACACATTTTATCACAGAAGAATACGAAATGGTATATGTACCACTTTTTCAAGCTTGTGTCTTAAATTTTAATGACAAAATATTGGATTTTCTTGATATAGATATGACTGAAATAATTCCTCAAAATTTTTTAACACTTTCTGTTAGTCTAAAATCATTAAATAATTCCGAGATTTCTGCTAAATATCCGGAAATTATTAGTAAAAAACTTATTTCTATGAAAGATTCCGTAGAACAGCTTGCAGCTACTGAAAATTCTAAATTTGCAATAACAATTAACGTAAATCACTATATTACAAAAAATAAAAAATCAGCCGATGCTATATTTCACATAGCAAAGGATGGCGAAGATCCTATTGCTGTTATGAAAGAACTAAAAGATCCTGAATCCGTATATAAATATACAACTAAGTCTTCTATAGATACCATAAATTCCATGCTAAAACGGAAGAAAATCACCCCGAAATATCATGGAGATTGCGCTGTTTTTAATAAATTTCATTTTTCAAATATTGTAAAATACTATGGTATTAAAGATAATAATAAATTTTGTTGGCAATACTCTGTAGGAAACACAACCTTTTACAGATATTCGCTGCAAGCTTTAGAGTTTATTGTGTCTGAGATTGAAAAGGATCCAGACTGTATTCTAGACAATATAAAAAAATAAGCTAACCCCAGGAGCAAAGGAATTCTAAGTCAAACGACCTACTCCCATTCGGGAACCCAGCTTTATCCTTCACGAGTTAACTTATTTATATATTACTATTATATTCTTTGAATGTCAACTTATGTACATAAAATTGTACATAAATATATACAAAAACCGCCCCTGCGCCAACAGGAACGGCTTTACATAGATACACCTTGGAAGATGTACAGTTCTTTGCAAAACATATTGTATCATCTTCCAAAGCACCAGGTCAATCAGAACTCACGTTCTTAGATTGGTGTTCTTTTTATACCCAAAATTCAAAAGAAAGGAAGATGAATTATGCCAACAGCAAAGAAACTACCATCTGGAAGCTGGCGCTGCCAGGTCTACAGCCATACTGAGGAAATTCTTCAGGAAGACGGAACCATAAAAAAGAAAAGAATTTACAAATCTTTTACCTGTGATGATTCATCTGCAAAAGGCCGGCGCAAATGTGAACAGATGGCCGCAGACTGGGCTGCACACAAGGAAAGGATAAGTAAACCGGACATGACTGTAAAAGACGCTGTTCAGGGCTATATCGAAGCCAAAAGAGGTGTTTTATCTCCCAGTACAATTCTGAATTATGAATCTATAGAGAAGAATTATATTCCTCTGATTGGGAGTATACACCTTGATTCGCTTACACAGAAAAAGATCCAGGAGTGGGTAAGTAAAATTTCTGCTGGAAGATCAGCAAAAACAGTAAAAAATGCTTATGGTCTTCTGGTATCTTCTGTGAGCATGTTCTGTCCGGAATTACATATCCGTGCAAAGCTTCCGCAAAAAGAAAAGCCAGACCTGTACATTCCCACTGATTATGACATACAAAAATTATTGGATTATGTTCAGGGAAAAGAGCTTGAGATTGCCATTTATCTGGCTGTCTTCGGTCCTATGCGAAGAGGAGAAATCTGCGCTCTGGAATCTACGGATATTGATGGAAATGTCGTGACGGTCAATAAATCCATGGTACTATCTCCCGATAAATCCTGGAAGATCAAGCAGCCGAAAAGCTATGCTGGATACCGCGAAATCATTTATCCGGACTTTGTCATAGAACGAATTCAGGATATTAATGGAAGGATTCGGCACCCGTATGTCAAGCACACGACAAAAAAATATAATTCTGAAAAGCAGAAATCCCAAACTACCAATTTCGCCTTGATAGTCTGGGACTTCTGTTTTTAAGTATTAAGCTGATGTGGCAGTTCTCAATCTGAAACGACTGGTCTGTGGTTCGAATTTCTCAAGAGTTACATAGAGAATATTATGAAAACGAGTGAGTATGTTTGCATCATGTAAATTATTTAATTATATAATAATGCGGATCGAGTATGATTTCACTACCAGACTCACCTAACCAAGAATCAAGGATGGACAAAAACTCTTTTATCCGCTTTGCTACTATGTATCCATAGCAATCTTGAACGCAAACAAGTTTATCTGCATATTCCCAATTTCTCAATGACCCACTTTGTACTACTGAGTATTGATCATCTTGTATATGTTTCAATAGAAGTACAGATCTCCGAGGATTATCTGCATTTTCTGCATGCATATCTTTTATTGCATATTTGCTTTTGTTCGCATACTTAAATAAATTCGGAGAAAAGTGAGAATCCATTGTGTGTGTCCAAAGATCTATCCAATCTATGAGGTTAATAACCGTTTCACGCCACCCATCTGCAAAATAGTTACAGCTTAACAATTGATTTAGTATTTCTTCTAATTTCTTTTGCGTGCTATCATAATCAAACACATAATAGAACCCAAGAGTTTCTGCGCTTGAAACAACTTTGGCCATGTCATTAATTGACATCTCATCTAACTCCACCAAACGGCTTGAGTAGTTTGCATCTTTTTCGAAATCAAAGATACTTACAATATTACGCGCAATTTGTAGGGCAATGTAGTCTATTTTCTTTTTGATGTGGTCTTCTATCGGATTATACAATTTTCCTTGTCTAAATAGACTGTTGATATTTATGGAGATAATATCAGCTATTCTGTTTTTCTCATTGGAAACATTAGGGTCATAGGAAGTAACTCTGTTGTGATTAATATCAAATGGCAAACTTTCGATTTTACCCGTTTGACTATTAAATAGACAGATAATTTTTTCCCAGCCAAGGGTTTTAATTGCGTAACCCAACTCAATCAGAACATTGGGATTGGGAACGCCGTTTTCGTTTTGTGAAACATCGCAAACAAAGAATTTGCTGTGATTGATTTTATTGAAAATTGATGCGCGAATATCGGGACTTCCCAACTCATCTTTAGTATCTCTATCAATACAAGCGATGATTCGGTTATCTTTATTAATGCCTTTTAATGATTTCTTAATAGCATCTTCAATGAAGTTTCTATTTGTTTTGCCCGGCAAGTCGGACTGCCAGGAATAAAAAATTGAGACCTTCATTTATTTCTCCTTTGCAAGTAGTATTTGTCTATTTATATTGTACCACTTGTTGCTTATACATAAAAGCGCCGAAAAGCAGAAAACCCAAGCCACCAAGATGCATTTGATAGCCTGGGTTTTCCGTTTTTGTATCTTCAATTATTCAAAGAGGTCATGGATTTTGTAAACAATCTCAATGCGGTTGTCGGGGAATACATACACCTTTTCAATCAGCAGATCGGTTAGTTCCGAGGTCAGCACATCCGCTTCCGCAATCGAGTGAACAATCTCTTGTCGACTGCTTTGGCGGGCCTGTTCTTCTCGCTTCAGTTTTGCCTGGGCGGTGACAGCAGCATAGGCATTTTTGACTTTCAGTATTTCTGCGTCATAAACTGCTTTCTCCGATTTATAAGTGTCCAGCTCGATCTGCCCCAGGAGATACCGTTCAAAGAGAGATTGCTTCTGGTCCCTCAAGGCTTCCAGCTGTTTCTCATACTCAGAGCATTTGGCAACGGTGGCCTCCAAGTGAATGGTGCCGTCCTCATGTACGGGCAGCAGGATTTCCAGCTGCTTTTTCAAAGTGAGGAGGACCGCTTCTTCCAGACCGGCAGCATCTGCCCGGACATCGCGGCAGCGGCTGTTCACATCAGCGGTAGAATGGCGGCACATATAAAACGGTCTTTTTTGGACGATGCGGGAGAGTGCATGATCGCAGCAGCCACAATAGACCTTGCCTTTCAGTGGGTACTCTCTGTTTTTCTTGGTCGGCAAGGAGAATCGGCGCTGCACAGCCTGCACCTTTTCAAATAGTTCTTTGTCAACGATTGCCGGATGATGGTCGGGAATAATGAACCACTTGTCCCGGTCCTTCCTGCGGCTCCGTGTGCCGCCTACTTCAATGACTGCACGACGCCCGATGACATAGGAGCCGATATAGCGTTCAT
>PPYE01432890.1_pt1 | contig 24746 bp, 20 predicted proteins | sample 1559881 | NCBI WGS metagenome assembly PPYE01 (sample SAMN08240022, study PRJNA423297) | Human gut metagenome, whole genome shotgun sequencing project. | reverse complement strand
AAGAAAAGTATATGTCTGCTGCGCAGCCGCATCCTTTTCTTTTGCGCTCATTATATCTTAATTTACTCTTTCTCAACCCGTATACTCACGAACCTGCGCTGCGCGCTATCTCGCCCTGCTTCGCATGGCTGTTCGTTCGTTAATGGCACAAGAAAAGTATATATCTGGCTATCTCACACAATCCATAACTCTGTCATACACCTCATCTGCCATCTGATTACCTCTGATGATAAGCTCATCTGCCCTGGTATTCATATCATCTGCCACATCAGTGTCCTTCATAAGTTTTGTGTTTATGTATACATTAAGTGAAGCTCCGTTGAGTGCTGCCTTACACATCTGTACACCTACTCCCGCATCACTTATAGCTAACCTGCTTCCAATAACAGATATCCTGTCTATAAGTCCAATAGCTTCAACTATAACCTCCATCATGGAAAGTGGTGCTTCACTTGCTGCTATAAGCGCTCTTTCCATAACCTCTTCACGATGCTTTAACTGCTCATCAGTATCTTTAGGAAGACCATACGCCTCCGATAAAGGCTTGAAAGCTTTGGCATCCTTATCCATACATTCTGCCAGTTCTTTAGTCAGGTCATTTGCACGTACTATAAGTTTTTCAATTTCATCCTGATATTCGGCATATTTTTTCTTTCCTGTTGTAAGTGCAAGAACCATGTTACCAAGTGACATGCCAACTGCTGCAACATAACCACATGCACCACCTCCACCTGGAACTGGTTCCTTTGATGAAAGCACATTAAGGAATTCGTTCATATTCATATCTGTCATCATATCTCTTTCTCCTTTACAGACCATTATTCTGCCAGTATCTGAAATGTATCATTTTATTTAACTATAATTCAATCTCTCCTGTAAACACGGTAGCTGCCGGACCTTCCATATATACATCCCCGCTTTCTTCATCCCATGTTATCTTAAGGTCTCCCCCTAGAAGGTGAACTGTTACATCATTACTGTCACACATACCATTAAGCACTGTAGCAACAACTGTCGCACATGTTCCTGTTCCACATGCGAATGTCTCACCAGAACCTCTCTCCCACACTCTCATGTTAAGAGTCTTTCTGTCTAGTATCTGTACGAACTCTGTATTGATTCTTTCTGGAAATGCCTTATGATTCTCAAAGTATGGTCCAACCTTTTCTATATCGAATTTTGTTATATCTATATCGTTATCAAGATATACAATATCATGTGGGTTGCCCATAGATACACCTGTTATATCATATGATTTTCCATCCACCAGTATTGCTTCATTAATAACTGCATTTTCCACATTATCAAGTGCTTTAACAGCAAGCGGACACAGTTTGGCATCATTCTTATATGTATTCCTGTAAGCTGCCTTATATTCTACTAAAGCATTAACATCTACAGGCACCTTTGAAGCCTCAAGTTCCGGTTTTCCCATATTAACTACTACAGAAGCTACCTTGCCATCATCTCCAACATTTAACTTAAGTATCTTAATACCTGCCAATGTCTCTACATTGACTGTTGTCTTATCTGTAAGGCCATTGTCATATACGTACTTTCCTACACATCTTATTCCATTTCCACACATCTGTCCCTGTGAACCATCTGCATTATACATCTCCATAAAAAAGTCTGCATTATCAGATGGCTTTATAAGTATAAGTCCATCAGAACCTATTCCAAAATGTCTGTCACTTACCCTTACAGCCACCTCTGATGGGTTTGCCAGAGGTAACTTAGTGCAATCCACATATACATAATCATTGCCTGCACCCTGCATCTTTGTAAACTTCATATCAATCTCCATTTCTTTATGTGAAAATGATTATTCTATTGAATATAATTCTTCTCACACTTAATATTCTATATTATGATACCATGGTCAAAATGTCTAAACCCACATGAGCTTGCTCATAGGTGGGTGAAAGACCTTGGGACCCGCCCCGATATGAGCATAAAAGCGGGATGATAATCCCACGATATGCAAATATTGGGGAGAATTGTGGGAGTGCGTAGCACGGAACAATTCGTAGGTATCAAAGTCGGGGGCTTTTGACCCCGACATCATATTATAATGTAATGTCAGCCTCAGGAGGTATTCAAAGCCTTACTGATATATACCTTAACTACTCTTCTGTCCCTACACATCTGCATATATACTTAACACCATCGTTGCTGACTCAACCATAGTATTACCGCTATCCATACTACACTTCTGGATATACCTGAACGCATCCTGCTCTGTCATATTATTTCTTTCCATAAGCAGATGCTTTGCGTTATCTATTATTTTCTGTTCTTTTGGGCTTCTCTGCCTTGGTGTTGTACGGGCCTTTCTTCTTTTTCTTATCTGCGACTGCAGCATAATCTCTATGGTAGATAACAGATCATTTACCTTAATAGGCATAGCTACACATACAACATTGCTATCCTGACAGTCCTCCCATAGATTCTGTGATGCAACAAGCAGTAGTTCAAAGCTTTTAGGCTTATATTCGCATAATTCTGAATAAATCATATTATCTGAAAGCTTATAACCACTTATAATGATGCCATCAGACAGTGCATCTGCCTGATTGATAACCTGTGCTCCACTTGTACAAGGAACTGCCACATCATATCCCTTACGAACCAGGAGACTCCTTACAGCCCTTGCCTCCTCTATCTTCGGAAATGCAACAATCAATGTAGACATATTCTAACCTCGTATATTAAAACTTATAAAGATATTCATCAAGTTCCCACTGTGTAACCTGAGTCTTGTAATCATCCCATTCCTTTAGCTTGGCTTCCGTATACTTTGTTGTAATATGCTCTCCAAGAACACCACATATAAACTTATCCTCATTAAGATACTTTATCGCATCATAAAGATTATCTGGCAGTATTTCTATTCCTGCCTCTTTTCTTTCCTCTTCTGTCATCTCAAATATATTGCAGTCAACACTGGCTGGAACCTCTAGCTTATTCTTAATACCATCAAGACCTGCCGCAAGACATGTAGCAAGTACAAGGTATGGATTAGCCGAAGGATCAGGGTTTCTAAGCTCCACCCTTGTTCCATTTCCTCTTGATGCTGGTATTCTTATAAGTGGACTTCTGTTAGTTGCTGACCATGCTATATATACAGGTGCTTCATAACCTGGCACAAGTCTTTTATATGAGTTAACAAGCGGATTAGTAAGAGCTGTCATACCCTTTGCATGCTTCATGACACCCGCTATGAAATGATATGCATCCTCTGATAATCCAAGCTTGTCAATATCATCTGCAAATATATTCTTTCCATCCTCTGTAGCAAGAGACATATTAACATGCATTCCAGAGCCGTTAATACCATACTTTGGCTTAGGCATAAATGTTGCATACAATCCATGTCTTTTAGCTATAGTCTTTACTGTAAGCTTGAATGTCATAATATTATCTGCTGTCTTTAAAGCTTCATCATATCTGAAATCTATCTCATGCTGCGCTGGTGCAACCTCATGATGGGAAGCCTCTATCTCAAATCCCATATCTTCAAGAGTAAGAACCATATCACGTCTTACATTTTCTCCAAGGTCTGTAGGTCCTAAATCAAAATAACCTGCCTTTTCATGGGAAAGTGTTGTTGGAAGTCCATTATCATCTGTATGGAAAAGGAAAAACTCACATTCCGGTCCAACCTCGAATATATATCCCATATCCTTAGCTTCATTAATCACTTTCTTAAGTATCCATCTTGGATCACCCTCGAATGGTTTACCATTTGGTGTATATACATCGCATATAAGTCTTGCAACCTTTCCCTGTTGTGGTCTCCATGGAAATATTTCAAATGTATCATAATCAGGGTACAGATACATATCAGACTCTTCTATCCTTACGAAGCCCTCTACTGAAGAACCATCAAACATACATTTGTTATCCAGTGCTTTGCCAAGCTGGCTTGAAGTAATAGCCACATTCTTTAGCACTCCAAACATATCTGTGAACTGAAGTCTGATAAACTCAACGTCCTCTTCCTCTACCATTCTAAATATATCCTGCTTAGTATATTTCATATAGTAACCATCCTTTCCTGCTGTACGTACACATACTAAGATTAATATACTACAGAATACATTTACTTGTATACATACTTTCTTAAAAAACTAATATTATTAAGTAATTATTATACATTATATGTGCATATATTATACCAATTATATATGTCATTTTATATAACGGAGAAACCTTATGAATATAATCAATCGCAAAAACAGCAGCAATGCTGTCAGCAATATTAAAAATATAACACACCTTAAGCTTTCTGTACTCTTATCCTCCATACTTCTCATGCTTGCCTTTGCTTTTTTTATCTACGCAAGCTTTAACCCTAAAGACACTGCTGCCAGTTCTAAAAAACCTGTTTATTCTGATTCCAATTCTGGTTCGGATTCTGGTTCGGGTTCTGGTTCGGATTCTGATTCTAATTCTAATTCTAGTTATAACTCTGGTTCTGATGGTATTAATGGGGGTTCTATCAAAGGAAACTGTGTCGCTGGCAAGAAAGCACTTCCTATATACTGTATACAGACTGATGAAAAAAAGATATCTATATCATTCGATGCCGCCTGGGGTGCTGATGATACGATAAAGCTGCTTGATATTCTTGATAAGCACAATGTCAAGACAACATTTTTTATGACAGGCGGCTGGGTTTCTACATATCCTGATATGGTTAAAGAAATATATAACAGAGGTCACGACCTCGGCAATCATAGCGAGAATCATAAGGAAATGAGCAAACTGAATGCCTCTGAACAGAAAGAAGAAATAACCGCAGTTGATAATAAAATCAAAGAACTTACAGGATATGACTGCTTTCTATTCAGACCACCTTATGGTGACTATAATTCACTGCTTATCAACACAGTATACGGCTGTAACCACTATCCTGTGCAGTGGGATGTTGACTCCCTTGACTGGAAAGACTACGGCGTTGACAGCATAATAAAAACCGTCACCAGACATAAAGCTCTTGGTAACGGTTCTATAATTCTTATGCATAATGGTGCGAAGTTCACTGCCGAAGCCCTTGATAAAGTACTCACAAGCCTTGAAGAACAAGGATATGAGATTGTTCCAGTATCACAGCTTATCATCCGTGAGAACTTCCATATGGATGGAACTGGACGGCAGATTGGGGATTGATTTCTTATTATAACTATTTGGCAAGCTCATGTGGGTTTAGACCTTTTGACCCTGGTATCATTAAATATACATTATAGAAACTTACATCTATATCCCCCTGTAAATGTTTCACCTCCTGCCAGCTCGTTGCCCCATTCTCTGGCATCAAGACTGCCGTCTGAATCTATGGCATCTGTTCTTCCGTACCATGGTTCTATACACACGAAAGGTACTCCTTTTCCTGCTGCTGACCATAGTCCGAAAACAGGAGCATTAAACATAACTTCTACAACTGGTTCACAATCCTTACTTAAGCTTACTTTCTTAATCCCACTGTTTTCAACAATGAGAGCATCTTTATCAAAAAACTCCTTTGTGATTGTAACATTGTTGTTTACAAGCGTAAGATAATGTTCCTCTGGCATAAGAAGTCCATCCTCTGATAACAGCTTGTAAGCCACATTATCATTATCAGTGCCAAACCTTAACTGTGCTCCTATAGCATTATCACCACATACAAATGCCGGATGTCCACCTATACTAAAATACATAACATCATCACCAGTATTCTTTACTTCCCATATTGTGCTTATATTATTTCCACTAAGTCTATGAGTTATCATCAGTTCAAAATCAAAAGGATACTTTTGCTTTGTTGCTTCACTTGATGTCAGACTCATTATTATCACATTATCTTCCTTATGAACCAATGTGAATTCAGAATCTCTTGCAAAGCCATGCTGTGTCATATGATACTCTTTTCCTTTATATACAGAAGTATCATTCTTATATCTTCCTACAAGTGGAAAAAGAACTGGTGTATGTCTTTTCCATGCATCCGGATTGCCGTTCCATATATACTGCTTTGAATCCTGCTTTCTTACTACAGATATTATCTCACATCCTTTTGAATCAATTATTATATCAAAATCGTCATTATAAAGTTTATACTGCATACTCTGTTACCCTCTCACTAAATTTTAATCAAAATACTCTTTATGATAAAAGAATCAGAATGTATCCTGACTCTTACATCATTTTAACATAATAATTGCTCTAATTACAATTATTACTATTGCTCATTATATATATCTTATATATTCATTGTATACACAAACAGGAGATATGCAGTCATCCCGCATATCTCCTGTTTGTTGTTACTATAATATTGGAAAGTTTTTATACTAATCACTTAGTATGTTTGTTTTATTTTATGATGTGAGTATCACACTTACATCATATTATACAGGCACAAATGTATTCTGCCTATACAAGCTTATTTCTTGTAACCGAATTCTGGAATTTCACTCCATCTGTTACGGAAGTAGTGTGCTACCATCTTAGGCTTTCTATCCCTTGTGAATAAGCCCTTCTTGTTACCCTGTACTCTGAGTAAGCTCTGGCTTGTAGCAAAATCTGCAAAGTTCCATGCCTGCTCACCAACTACGAATTCGAATTCATCAAATACCTTATTGTTCATCTCATAATACTCAACCTGATATTCCTCTGTATACATAACAGATGTTGTATCGTGAAGTCCGCTGACAGTATCTGCACCATATTCTGTAAACACTACTGGTTTTCCAAGCTTGCCCCAGTCTAAAAGCTCCTTGCGGAGTCCTTTTTCAGAGATTTCAAGGTCTGGTCCACCAAAATACCAGCCATAATAACGGTTAAGGCATATAACATCGCTTAATTTAGAAGAACAATCAGTATCAGCAGTTGTTCCCTGAACACTTACTAATGTGCAAGGACGTTTCTGTGGATCGATTTCCTTTGCAAGGTCAAACAATGGTTTAAAGTAATCATATGCTCCCTCTGCTGCTGAGTCAGGCTCATTGGCAATACTCCACATAACAACACAGGCATGGTTCTTATCTCTTGAAATAAGGTCTCTTACAACATCCTTATGATGCTCCTGTGTCTGAACTCCGTGTTCTTTATCAAATGTACCGATTCTTTCTCCGCCAAAGTTAGCACCGCCACCAAACTGAAGGTTAACACCTACTGCTGTTGTTTCATCAATAACAACGATACCTTCCTCGTCACATAATCTCATCATCTCTTCACTGTATGGATAATGGCTTGTTCTGAAGCTGTTAGCATGCTGCCACTTCATAATAGATATATCCTTTGTGTTCATAGGAAGATTAATTCCTCGTCCATTAGGGAATGTATCCTCATGCTTTCCATAGCCCTTAAAGTAAAATGGTTTTTCATTAATAAGGAACTTAACTCCATCTACTCTTACGCTTCTTACACCATATGGAAGAGTATATACATCTTCTCCTGCTGTAACCTTTATCTGGTAAAGATAAGAATTTAATGGCTGCCATAGCTTTACATTCTCAAGCTCAAGCTTTCCCTGTGTTCCTGCTGCCTCTGCAACCTTGTTACCCTCAGCATCAAACACCTCAACCTTACAAGCCGTGCTATCCTTATCCACACCCTCAATATCAACAGCATAGTTAAGTACTGCTGATGGTGTTTCCTTTCCAAAGTCAATATCTGATGTTACTGTAATATCATTGATATAAGTTTTAGGTGTTGTGTATATCTTAACTGGTCTTGTGATACCGCAGTAGTTAAAGAAGTCAAAGTTAGGATTGTTCTGAGGCTTTTCAGATGCTCCTGCACCCATTCCTCCCATCAGACCGCTCATCATATTAGCCTTACCACCAACTGGAAGAGTTGTATAATCAATAACATTATTAACTGCTATTGTAAGAAGATTATCACCATCCTCTAACACATCATTTAACTCAACCTCAAATGGAAGGAAGCCACCCTTATGCTCACATATTAAATTACCATTAAGATAAATCTTTGCATAATGTGTTACTGCTGCACATCTTAATACAATTCTCTGACTCTTTACATATGATGGAACTGAAATATTTCTCTGATAGAATACCCATCCGTAATGATCCCTGAAATCAGCTCCTTCCTTTAAATCGTTGTATGAAGCTGGAACTGGCATAGTATCTGCATCCTTTAATGGTGCTTCATACCATTTCTCATCAAAGCCATTGCCATTGTCTAACTTAAAATCCCATACTCCACTTAAGTCACTTAATAATCTTGATTCTGTTAAAATTGGATATAACATAATTGATTCCTCCTGTAATTTTAAAATTTTGTATAATAATTTGTATAATAATTTTATTTTTCAGATGATGCCGGGGTCAGATGCCCCGACTTTATACCTACATATTGTTTTGCACTACGCATTTTCATTTCTCTTAATTCTAAGCTTTTCTGCATTCTCTTCAACTCTCTTCTTATTAAGAGGATATAAGAACCATAAAGCAAGTAAAAGTAATATCATTCCTCCCGCTGGTACAAGGCAGGTAATATTATATATTCCATCTACTACCTTTGGATCAAAGGCTGTTACTGAAGTATATCCTATTATTGAAAGAAGCACTCCTGATGAACAAGCCTGTCCAAGCTTTCTTGCAAATGAATATACTGAATAAATTGTTCCATCCTGACGGACTCCAGTCTGAACCTCTGACTCATCAATTACATCTGTAATCATAGCCCATATAACCATATTAAACATTGAAGTTCCTATTGTAGCTACGATTATTAATCCTACCCATACCAATACATTGTGTGTATGAATTATGAATAATAGTATGAAGGAAGCTGCACTTATAAAGCATCCTATCATTGATAATTCTTTTTTACCTATCTTTGAAGCAAGCTTTACTATAAATGTTGAAAGTGCAAGTATAACAACTGTTCCTGCAAGACTTGCTATAGACATAGCCTTTATATTACCAAAGTAATTAGGATATACATAAGCATTCATGTTACTTAATGATAACTGTGCAAGTAAGAATACTAATGCACATACTATAATTCCTATTAATGACTTATTATGAACAAGCTGCTTAATAAATTCCTTAAATGAGAACTTCTGTGTATTCTGTTCTACCTTAACTCTTTCTGTTGTCATATGATAGCAGAGCATATAACATATAACTGCGCCTATTGAACAGATTAATGCTCCAATCATCATCTTTTCACCAGATAATACTGAATTACCGGCTGCATCTGTATAATATACTACAAGTGGTAATATAACACCTATAGCTGTCTGTGCAAGTGTTGCACCAATTGTTCTCCAGTTAGAAAGTGATGTTCTGTCTGTTGGGTTATCTGAAATTGCAGATGCCATTGAACCATAAGGAATATTAACTCCTGTGTAACATACGCTTCCCCAGAGGAGATATGTGAAGAACATCCAGAATATCTTAAATCCCATTGGCATTCCCTTAAAATATGTTGCATACATCAGAAATGAAGCTACAGCAACCGGACCACACATACGTCTTATCCAAGGAGCGAACTTACCTTTCTTACCAGGTCTGCTTCTGTCTACTATCTGTCCCATTGTTACATCTGTTATGGCATCGACGAATCTTGCTGCCATCATCATAAGTCCTACAAGTGCTGCTGAAACTCCCATAACATCTGTATAGAACTTAAGTAAAAACATTGCTGATAACAAAAATGTAAAATCATTACCAAAATCGCCAAACATATAGCCCAGCTTATCTTTTATACCGAAAGGCTTTACCTTTCCATTAGTTTCTTTCATTGTATATCCTCCATTCTTATGCGAAATATATTTTGTATTCATCATTAATTGTTAAATAGTTTCTTTAAAGACGTCCTTAAATATTGTTCTGCACTTCGTTGTGCTGTTGTTTTCTATGGTTTTATAATACCCTTTTTAATTATTAACAGTTATTACTAAATTTAGTCTTTATAGTATAATTTTTACCTGTACAATTTTCACACTAAAAATTATACTATTGTATAATTAAATTGTACTAACATGTCAGTTGTGCTCATATTAACATGTTAGTGATTACATTTGAGACATGCTAGTTTTAAAGTTTATAATTGTTACAGATATAAATTTTTGTTTTATGCACATATCATAATTTTAAAAATTATTTTAAAAATAATAATTAATAGATAATATTTTATACAACTTATGCTATAATATGTAAATATAATGTAAAAATATAGCTTTTGGGGGAACATATATGGAATACAAAATATATTTAGATTATACAATCGAACTTTTATCGCAAATAAAAATTCCATCCTATATTATTGACGCTCCTTACACATGGGATAATCAAATTGATGGTGGACTTAGAAATAACATTTTCACCCAGAATACTTATATGAATAATCAAGAAAACTTCAGCCAGTTCATCAGCTCCTATAACAGGGATAATACTGCATTAATTATACATGACAGCTTTTCATGTGAATATATACATATTAAGCTTCCGGACAGCACAAGAATATTCATAGCAGGTCCATTCTCATATGAACGATTCACTAACCAGAGAATACTTGACTTATGTTCTTACAATTCAGTTCCTGTGCAGTATAATGGGTTTATGCAGCTGTACTACTCTGCTCTTCCAGTATTTGCTGATGAACGATGTATTACAGCTATTATAAGCTGTCTTTGCAGCAGGCTTTGGGGTAATAATTATACTATTGAAAAAAAACATATACTTAATAAGAATTTAACCCAGTATATGTATAAAGAAGAAGCACCTGAGCCTACAAAAAAATCTGTCGAAGCTCTGGAAATCCGCTATAAAAATGAAGCATTTCTTATGGAATGTATAGCACATGGAGATTATAAGTCTATTGAAAATATGGAGCGTCTTAACTCTTCTGATATAAAGCCACGCTTATCTGACTCTATACGTGACAGAAAGAACTTTATGATTATATTAAATACAATCTGCCGTAAAGCTGCACAGACTGCATATATACATCCGGTACATCTTGATGAAATATCGCGCAAATTTGCAATTAAAATTGAAGACTGCACATCAATCGCACAGCTTGAAGTATTAGAAAATGAAATAACAAGAAAATACTGTCTTCTTGTCCAGTCACACTCATTACGGACATATAGCAAGCCTATACAGAATATAATCAACTATATATCCTTCAATCTCACAGCTGATTTAAGCCTTAACGCTTTATCAGAAGAGTTTATGTTAAACAGCAGTTATTTATCAACGCTCTTTAAAAAAGAAACCGGAGTGACTCTTACGAACTTCGTCAACAATAAAAGAATAGAGCATGCAATATATCTGCTCAACACAACACAGTCTGCTATTCAGGATATTGCCGCACAATGTGGCATTAACGATGTGAACTACTTTACCAAGCTTTTTAAAAAGCTTAAAAATATGACTCCTACGCAATACCGCGAAATGATAAAACACAAATAAGCTATAAATCAAAAAAACTGCCGTAAGGATAATATGATGTAAGTGGCAAAATTCACTTTTGACACTCACATCATATTATATTACGTCAGTTTTTTTCAAAATATTCTGGATATATTCCCTTAAGCTTATCAAGCTCATTAAATATTCTGCTTATATGTGCCTTTATAACACGAAGATACATTCTCTTATCTTTATTTTTTATTGCTTCTATAAGCATTTCATGTTCATCATTGGTCTTTGCGCTTATGCTTTTATTTAATTCCGCAAGATACCTTATCCTGTTATAATGGCTCATCTGTGTCTGGATTATATTCATGGCAAGCTTTTCACCGGAACATTCGTATATCAACTTATGAAATTCATTATCTATCTCTATTCTTGGAATATTTTCCACTTCTTCTTTATAGTTAATAAGACGGTTATTAAGCTGTGTCATCTTAGCAAGCATATCATCGCTGGCATTTTCAAATATTGCATCCACCATTCCAATCTCAAGACTTTTTCTGACAAACCATTCCTGCTCCGAACGCTTACAGTTAATACAGGCTACATATGTTCCAGACTGTGGTATGATTTTTAAAAGTCCCTCTTTTTCAAGATTAACTATTGCCTCTCTTGCAGGTGTTCTTGATACATCATATCTTAAAGCAATCTTCTGGGCACTTATGGAATCTCCCGGAAGCAGCTTAAAATTCATTATATCGTATTTTAATTTTTCATATGTTTCTTCGTTTAATGATTTCTCCATAGCTGTACAACCTTTCTGTATATTGATAAATGGTTCCTTTTTCAGAAAATAATCCTTATGATGACATGTATAGCTGCAGATATAGCTGTTTTTTACATCATATAACAAAATACCGCCCAGGGCTTGTATAACAAATAAGTTCCAAGCTCTGAACGGCAATGTATTTATATAAATTAAAGATACTTCTTAAGTGTTTCTCTTACTGCACCTTTTCCTGATATTTCTTCTACAAATATCTCTTCAACCTTATCACCGATTCCTGCTTCGTATAAATTTATACCAAATATATTAACATTTGACAACAAATTCTTCAACTGACCTGTGTAAGATGATGGCTCACCCCATATAATACCTTTAATCTGGTCTTTTAATTCATCAGCCATAGGATCTGGTGATAACTCAAAAGCAGCGCCATCATCATCCACTCCAAGAAGATATCTGCACCAGCCAGCAATTGCAAGCGGAATAGCCGTAAGCGACTTTGCACTTCCATCTTTAGCTACATATGCCTTGATTGTTTCTCCATATCTTATCCCGACCTTCTGTGATGTGTCTGTTGCTATTCTTTGTGGTGTATCCGGCATAAATGGATTAGGTATACGGACATTAATAACCTCATCCGCAAACTTAACAGGATCTATAATTCCTGGATTAGTAACAACTGGCATTCCCTCAACCAGTCCTATTCTTCTTACAAGCTCTGAAAGTTCTTTATCCTTCATCTCATCAGCTATCAGGTCATAGCCTAATACACAGCCATATACTGCAAGTGCTGTGTGTAACGGATTAAGACATGTAGTAACCTTCATTCTTTCTACCTTGTTAACAGTATCCCTGTCTGTCATATAAACCCCCGCCTTTTCAAGCTGTGGTCTTCCATTAGGAAATCTGTCCTCTATAACAAGATACTGTGGTCCCTCTGCATTAACAAAAGGAGCTATATAAGTCCTCTTAGATGTAATAACTGGTGCCATAGCTTCAACGCCAGCATCCTCCAATGCCTTTGCAACTGAATCTGCTGGTCTTGGAGTAATCTTATCTATCATAGACCATGGGAATGATATCGTATTCTCATCGTTGACATATTTAACAAAATCTTCCCCAACAAAGCCTTTCTTTGCCCATTCACTTACCATTTCTGTCACTGAGTTTCTTAACTTTTCACCATTGTGTGAGCAGTTATCCATAGATACAACAGCTAAAGGTGCCTTGCATGTATTAAATCTTTCTAATAAAAGAGCAGCTACAACTGCCATAGCAGATGATGCCTTATCAGGTCCATTATCAATATCACTCTTGATGAATGGGAAAAACTCTCCCTTTGCATCATGAAGCGCATATCCCTTTTCTGTTATTGTAAATGAAATCATCTGAAGCTGCGGACTTGCAAATATTGTCTTTAATCTTGACCAGTCTTCTTCTACTGCTGACTGTGCCTTAACAGCCTCTGTAAGAGAACCTAGCACCTTCTTATCTGTACTTCCATCTTCCTTTAATGTAACAGCCATAACAAGATTGTCAAATGGTGTGTATATCTTATCAACCACATCATAATCAAATGTTTCAACACAAGTGATTCCTTTATCTGATAATCCCTGCTCAAGCAGCGAATCTGCTATCCCACCTATAAAAATCCTGAAAATATTACCTATTCCAAAATGAACCCATACAGGTGCTTCCTTTGTTGCTGTGGCAACTTTCTCAACATCATATGATGGAAGCTTTATCCCTGCCTTTTCCCATTCTTTTTTATCCTTAATACCTTCTATTGAAAGCTTCATAATAATCCTCCATTCTTGCCCTGCTTACGGACATAAACTAATCAATTGATATATGTCTGAAACGATTTATCTTTCTGACTTAACAATAGCCTCCCATAAGCCATTAAGATATGTTGCTCCTAATGCTCTGTCATAAAGACCATAGCCTGGCATAGCTACCTCATCCCATATCATTCTTCCGTGATCTGGTCTGATCACACCATCAAAACCTGTATCATGTAAGGTCTTCATGATCTTATACATATCCATAGAGCCATCTGTTGATAAATGTGCAGCCTCTTCAAAATCTCTTGGAGAATTATACTTAAGATTTCTTACATGTGCGAAAGGTATTCTTCCTCTGCAGGCTTTAATAATCTCACAGATGTCGTTATTCTGGTTAGAACCAAATGAGCCTGTACAAAGTGTAATGCCATTATAAGGCTTATCAACTGCATCAAGAAGCTTTGTAACAGAATCCTTACCTGTCATGATTCTTGGAAGTCCGAATATAGGCCATGCTGGATCATCCGGATGGATACCCATCTTTATATCATACTTCTCACATACAGGTCCGATAGCTTCAAGGAAATATACAAGATTGTTAAAAAGCTTATCAGCATCTACATCCTTATACATCTCAAAAAGCTCTTTAAGATGATCAAGTCTTTCTGGCTCCCAGCCTGGCATAACGAAACCGTTAGACATCTTTGCCACTGATTCCTTCATGTGTTCTGGATCAATCATATCTACTGTATCCTGATTATAAGCAAGAACTGTTGAACCATCCTCTCTTACTCTTGCAAGCTCAGAACGTGTCCAGTCAAATACTGGCATGAAATTATAACATACCATATGAATATCTGCTTCACCAAGTGCCTGTAATGTCTTGATGTAATTATCAATATGCTCATCTCTCTTAGCTGTACCAATCTTAATGTCATCTGAAACATTAACTGACTCTATACCTGCTATTCCTAAGCCTTCCGCTTCAACCACTCTCTTAAGCTCTGCTATCTCTTCTGGCAGCCATAACTCCCCTGCCTGCTTGCCGAAAAGTGTTGTAATAACATTCTTAACCCCCGGAATCTGTCTTATCTGCTTAAGTGTTACACTGTCATATCCTGGTCCATACCATCTTAATGTCATATCCATAATAAAAAATCCTCCTTAAATAAAAAATAATCATCCACCTTTTATGTTACCCATTAACCGTGGCAGCCATAACAATTATATTATTACTGTTACAGCATTTCTTTATTGATAACATACTAACATGTTAGTTCTAACATGTCAATATATTTATTTGATTTATTTTATATTCTTATATGTTTTTTAAAAAGCAGGAGCTTTTGATGTTCTTATCAAAAGCCCCTGCTTTCATGCCTGCGGATTATTCTTTTATTTATCTGTCGTTGTTCATTCTCCAGTCTATACATCTTTGCAGATATTCAACGTATTCAGGATTCTTACACATACCCTTGCCAGGGTTATCTGATATCTTAGCAACATCCATTCCGTTACACTTTGTCGTTTTCATAACGATATTAAGTGCTGGAACCTTCGTATCATTACTGATATACGTTCCTATTCCAAATGCTACCTTTGCCCTGCCATTAAAATATCTATACAGCTTGTCAGCCCTGTCAAAATCAAGACTGTCACTAAATAACAGCGTTTTATTTCTTGCATCTATTCCAAGACTCTCATAATGCTTAAGCATTTTCTCACCCCATGCATAAGGATCGCCGCTGTCATGTCTTACGCCACCAAAAAGTGTTGCATATGTGAGCTGGAAATCCTTTAAGAAGCAGTCTGTTGTTATTGCATCTGTAAGTGCTATACCATTAAGTATGCCATATTCCCTTACCCATGCATCAAGTGCATACCAGTTAGAATATGCCGGATTGTGCTTGTGATTGCCCTGTCCCGTACACATAATCCACTCATGTGCCATAGTACCTACTGGTGTGAGATTATATTTCTTTGCAAGATAAACATTACTTGTTCCTACAAATAATGAATTGCCTTTATAGTCAGCCTCTGACAAAGCCTTAACGGCAAGCTCCTGTGCCTCAGCTGATAATCGTCTTCTAAGTCCGAACTCACTAAAGCTTCCTAATCTGTATACAGTTTCTTTTCCTTCTATTTCAACAGTGGCATTTGCTTCAAGTGCTGCCACTTTAGCCAATAGTCTCTCCTTAAAGCTGTCAAGAAGTTCATCATAATCGTAAGCCATTCTGAAGTACACTTCATTTACGATAGCAAGTGTTGGTATCTCGTACATTGATGTGTTAAGCCATGTACCAAACGTTTCGATACTAAGTCCACATTCTGCATCCGTGGTTATCTTAAAATCTGCATATCTTGCCTGCCATAATCTTAAAAAGTCCACATAACTGCCCTTCATCCACTTTACATTTTCAAGATAATCAAGCTCATCCTCTGTAAATCTCAATGTACAAAAATGCTTTATCTGCTCTCTTATCTCTTCAACCATTTCCTCTGTGAAATGCACATCCTTATTACGGCACTTGAATGTCCATGTTGTCTTATAATCTGAGAACTGATGATATATCGCCTGTCCCATACTGAACTTATACATATCTGTTTCTAATAAACTTGTTATTATTGGATGTAATCTCATAATTTTCCTCTTTTCTGCGCACATCCCTCTCTTACAATGTATGTGGTGCGCCTAATCCTTTTCATTTTTCAGGAACTCTGTAATCTTTCTAAAAATATATCTGCGTATAGAACTTTAAATCCAGTCTATACTATTTCAACCTGTATCATACCGGCTGTCTTGACTGCGGCTTCCTTTGAGTCCTTAGTCACGCAGGCTGTTGCATTTTCTATAAGTCTTACAGTCACCTCCGGTATTGTGGCTTTGGCTATGCTTAAGTTGCTTATGACACATATTCCTGTACATACGCCGCAGAAGTCGACTACATCTCCCTCACTTACCATATTTGAAAGCACCTCTCCAAGCTCAAGACTTGCAAATGTAGGCTTATCAATAATAATAGGCTCATATGAGGCATTAACTGCTTTCATAATATCGCTGTTAATCTGCCAGCCGTCTGTTCCCTTAATACAGTGGACAACCGGAAGCTTTCTTCCCTCCTGTGTATTAAGATAGTTATCACCGTGCGTATCCCTTGTAAGAATAACATCTGTATATCCGCCATTATTCACCGCATCAATAACAGCAGGAACGGCTTGTTTACATTCATCATTTCCAAGTGGACCATCGATGAAATCATTCTGCATATCTATAATAACTAATACTTTTTTCATAGTGCTGGTATCCTTTCTTTTAATTATTTTATTCAAATGAGCATATATAAAATATTGTTTAGCTTTGCCTGTATTAGACGGTCATATCAGTCAGGAACATACTCATACAGCTCCGAAGCCTTGTTACCTGTTATGGAAACGCCCTTTCTGTCTAGTGATTTTATTTTATTGTCGACATTTCTTTTAAAATTCGTCTTGTAGAGCTTCTTTCCGAGTATAATCTCATAAACTCTCTGCAAGTCTGGAAGTGTGAATTCCTGTGGCATAAGATTAAATGCTATATCAGAATACTCTGTCTTGTTTCTTAATCTCATAAGTCCCTCAAGAACTATCTGTGCGTGGTCGAAAGCAAGTGCCTCATCACTTACAAGCTCAGGAATATAATTCTTAACCTTTAATCTTCCGTTATTAAATACCTTTTCCTTAAGCGAATAGACAATATTGATATTCTTCTCACTATTACTGAATGTAAGCTTTTCATCATCAAATGTTATATCAAACCACAACGCTTCACTGGCATCATCCCCTGCCTGTGGCTTCATTCCATCTACAGGTATAAGTGTCATATACGCAATATCTATAACCCTCATTCTTGGATCCCTGTCAGGCTGGCTCATAGTATATAACTGCTCCATATATATATCCTTAAGCCCGGTTTCTTCCTCTAACTCCCTGCATGCCGCTGTATATGCTGACTCCTTTATACCAACAAAACCTCCTGGAAGTGCATAGCAGCCTATATACGGATGATTGTTTCTCTTTATGAGAAGAAGCTTAAGTCCTTTAAGGTCACTGCTCATGCCAAAAAGCAGCATATCCACTGTAACACTTGGTCTTTCATAATGTCCAGGATTATACTGTGCCAGGAACTCTTTCTCCGTAAGACCGTCTTTATTCTTTCTTAACTCTCCCGGAATATACTTATTATCCGACATATTTTCACCGCCTTTGTAAAAGTAGCTTTTTGATACTTTTATATATACTACTTTTTACAATATATGTAAAGTATTTTTCACAAAAAAACTTTCACAAAAATATTTGAACGTATATATTGGACCATGCATAAGCATGTTTGTCATATTCGTCATTATACATAAAAAAAGCAGGAAGACACATCCTTAAATCTAAGACATGTCTTCCCACTTTTTATGATAACAAATTATAAAATAATGCGGATGACAGGAATCGAACCTGCACATCGTACGATACTAGAACCTAAATCTAGCGCGTCTGCCAGTTCCGCCACATCCGCATGTATACATCAGTATATCATATTATCATAGCCGCGTCAAACCCTATTTTATAAACATTTTCATCTTTTCAGAACTTTTTTAGTTAAGAACATATTTCGTGACATTTAATCATCTGCTTTACAATATTCCCTGATTCATAAGACTATATGTAACATTCTCCCATGTATGCTCCATCCTGCATAACTCATATGCATTGTCTGCAATACTCTGCAGAGCTGTGTCATCCATAAGCAATTCCCTGACCCGTTTTATCATTGGTTCTATAACCTTATAATCATATCCTGACATTTCATAATCTTTTAACATATTTAAATCATAAAACAATATATCTTTGCCATCTGTAAATATTTCATCAAGATATGAAGATGAGTCTGTAAGACACACTGCACCGTTAAGACAGCTGTTAAATACCCTGTCATGTGCCCCTTTCTTAAACCAAGGCATAACATTTAATGAAATCTTAGCCTGGCTTATATTATCCAGGCACTGCTGGGAATTCGCACTTCCATGCTGTATGATATTTTCAGGATGCTCACATACTATATAGTTATATCCTTCTCCATATGTGTTGACCTTAAGTCCGGAATCCACCAGTGCCCTTATGGCAAGCTCTCTGTAGTGGAACCGTACATTAAGGTCAGCATACATCATACCCGGCATACAATTGCACAGCTGCTCATCTGTCAGATTATTGAATTCTTCTCTTAAATGTTTCTCGGCAGCCTCATCTATCGTCCTATCTGGATGATTTATAATATCTGATAACACTTTCTCATAGAAATCTATATAATCCTGTTCAAGATTATCTATCTGCTTTCTTAATATATGCTTTGGTGTATAATTTCCTGTAAATATAATATCCATCGGTCTGTCTTTAACAGGTATATATACACCCTTTTCATATGCTTTTCTGTCTTTATTAACCTCTGTTCCCGCAGATGCCATAAACAGAGTTTTAACATCCGGATAGAACCTGTTCATATATTCCATATGAACTTTATCAATATCTATCTGCACATAATTCTTTGGTCTGCCTGCAAGATATTTGTGGTAATACAGCGGATGATCTACAACTATATTAACAACCTTTATTCCTGAATAATCCCAGAAATTCCAGTTAAGCTTCTGATACAGTCCTGTTTCTCCCTCAAGTCCCTCAAAATTAAATGTAAGTACAACAAACTCTTCATCTTTATGTGCATTATAAATTTCAAGCAAATGGACAAAACTGCTTTCAGACATAAAAAGGTCATACCAGAACACATCATATTCATCCTCTGGCAGATATCTGGATATCTCTACTGAAAAAAATTCAAGTGTTTCTACTCCACCTTTAAACATAATCACATGCTTCATATTAACCCTCATTTCTGACTGCAATTTTACCAATATCTATGCTTTCCACTTATAATTCAGGCTGTTTTTTACTTTTCATCTAATGCAGACTGAATTACATGATCAACAGTTTTTAATAGCTTCAAACACACCATCAAGTGCAGCTGTATCAAGTTCCTCTGCCCTGCCCGCATCAATGTGCTTAGCAACCTCTGGGTCTATAGGCATCTTTGCAACTGTCTTAATTCCAAGCTCCCTGGCAGTTTCATCTATATTGCTCTTACCATAAATATAGTGTATATTGCCGCAGTCAGGGCACTTGAAATATGACATATTTTCTACTATTCCAAGTACTGGGATATCCATCATCTTTGCCATATTAACTGCCTTTTCTACTATCATGGATACAAGATCCTGAGGCGATGTTACAACAATAATTCCATCTACAGGAAGTGTCTGGAATACTGTAAGTGGTACATCACCTGTTCCTGGAGGACAGTCTATAAACATACAGTCTATATCCTCCCAATCAACATCTTCCCAGAACTGCTTTACAGCACTTGCTATAACTGGTCCTCTCCATATAACCGGATCTGTTTCATTATCAAGAAGATAATTAAGAGACATCGTCTTGATTCCTGTTTTAGTTTCTGGTGGATAGATTACTGTTCCTGTTTCATTGCAGGTAGCCTTACCTGAAAGTCCGAACGACTTAGGTATAGAAGGTCCTGTTATATCAGCATCAAGTACTGCTGTTTTAAGTCCCTCCCTGCGTGACTTAACCGCAAGCATTGAAGTGACAAGTGACTTACCAACTCCACCTTTACCGCTGACAACAGCTATAACCTTCTTTATATTTTTATTATTATCATTTCTTGTATTCTGTGGCACTTCTCTTTCTGCGCAATCTGAACCACAGCTTGAACAATCATGTGAACATGCTTCGCTCATCATATACCTCCCTGTTTCTTACTTTATTTAATGATAAAATGATGTGACTATCGTTGTATATTTTACCATATATTTATTTTAAGTCAAAGTTATACGACATATTCGTCTGACTAATAATTTTATTTTCATCTTGACATTATAAATTACATGTAATATATTTAATGTACTAACTGTACTACTTAAGATAATACAGTTAGTACAATCAATGCATTTGATAAAACTACATAAGGAGGATTGATAGCACTATGTTCGTTATAGATGTCATGTCGCGAGTGCCTGTATATGAACAGCTTATTAATCAGGTTGAAGAACAGATCCTGACTGGTCTTTTAAACAGCGGCGATAAGATGCCATCGGTAAGAAGTCTGTCGGTAAGTCTTTCCATCAACCCAAACACAATACAGAAAGCCTATACAGAGCTTGACAGAATGAAGCTTATCATAACAGTACCTGGAAAAGGCTCTTTCGTATCTTCTGAAGCACTTAATATTCTTGGAGCCAGTTCAAGGGAAAAGATGCCGGAATTCAAGCAGGCTATCAAGGAACTGGCTCTTGCCGGAATAACTAAATCTGAGATTATGGAAGCTGTTGATGAAGTATTTAAGGACCTATAATTCCAAAACAAAATGAAAATATAACAATTAAGAGGAGGTTTTTCAATGATAAAAGCAGAAGGTATTCACAAAACATTCGAGGATTTTACCGCTCTCGATAACATAACCTGCAGCATAAGCGATGGATGCATATATGGCATGGTCGGCTCCAACGGTGCTGGTAAATCAACATTTTTAAGAGTATTGTCTGGCATATATAAACCAGATAAAGGATGTGCATACATTGATAATGCACCTATATATGAAAATCCAAAAGTAAAAGAAAACATTGTATTTGTTGCAGATGAATTATTTTTTCTGCCAGGTGCAACTATTAACAAAATGGCTGATCTATACAGTTCAATATACAACAGCTTTGACTGGAATCGATATCTAAAGCTAACTGAACTTTTTGAGCTTAATCCAAAGAAACCAATAGCCAATTTTTCCAAAGGTATGAAAAGGCAGGCAGCTATTATTCTTGCACTTTCAACAAGAGCTAAATATATGTTTTTTGATGAAACCTTTGATGGACTTGATCCAGTTATGCGTAACCTAGTTAAGAAGCTTATATGCAACGATGTAGCAGAATATAATGCCACTGTTATAGTGACCTCACACTCTCTTCGTGAACTTGAAGACATATGTGATCATCTTGCACTTCTTCACAAGGGCGGGCTTGTACTTGACAGCGATGTACTTGAGCTTAAAACATCACAATTCAAAGTACAGATTGCATTTAAGAACATATTCGGAAAGTCAAAGTTTGAAGGACTTAACATAACAAGATACCGTCAGCAGGGTTCGGTTGCAAACATGATTGTTAATGGTGACCGTGAAGAAACTATACATTACCTTCGTGGCATGAATCCTGTTATATTGGATGTACTACCACTCACTCTTGAAGAAGTATTCACATATGAGATGGAATCTCTTGGTTATGAATTCAATGATGCTCTTGAAATAGAAATAAACAACAAATAAATAAAATCTATATCCCAACTTTTGTTAATGTGATTTATATTACACATAGAAATGGAGGTTATAATGAATAACAAACTTAATAACAGAAATATATTCAGTGTCAAACTATTCTGGCAGTCATTCCTGCAGCTTAAAATAATAGGTATTATATCAACAGCTATTATGATCTGCATAACTGCCCTTCCTATAATCATGGATGGTATCTACATAAAGAACATGATTAAGGCAAATAAAAATGCTGTGGCTTCAGGCGTAGCTATAGCAAATAACAGCTTTGACTACACATCTATCGTATCACCTGTATCATCGGCATCCTATCTGCTTATTGTCATTGCACTTATCACACCTGTACTCTGCCTTTATGCATGGTTTTTTCTAAACAAAAGAAGTACAAGTGATTTCTACCATTCATTATCATATAAAAGGCAGAATCTTTTTCTTTCAAGATTCGCTGCTATAACAGCATGGCAGATTATAATAATGCTTTCAACATATGTAACTGGTTTTATATGTTATCACATATTCAGTAAATATTTTATTGTAGATTATTCTACAACCTTTCACGTATATGCAGCAGAATTCCTCTGTGCACTTTTATGCTCTGCTGCTATTGCACTTGCCTGCTCTGTCACAGGAAATATATTCAGTAATATATGTCTGTCGGGAATTATTATATTCCTGCCAAGATTCATACTTATTCTTGTGAATTCAACAGTCAGCAACATATATGCAGCTGCATCATCAACTCATTTTATGCCTTTGCTTGACAACTCATACAACATGCTGACTGGACAGTTCCTGTCAATATTTGAACCTGTGAATTTTTTATCAGACTACTTATCTAACATGTTGCTTTCTGGTGTATCAAACACATATACTCTTATACTTGCAATCATATATGCTGTCATAGCATGTGCATTATTTACTATAAGAAAAAGTGAAACTGCTGGAAAGCCTGCCCTTAGCTGGAAGCTGCAGTTTGCTATACGATGTGTAATAGGCTTTACTATAAGTGTTTTCGGAACATTTGTGTACGTGCAGATGTCAAAAGAGGATTACTCATATGGCACCTCACCTTATATGTATACAATAATTGCATTTATAATAGCTGCCATAGTCGTCATAGTATACGAACTCATATCTAGCAAAAAGCTTCATCGTGTATTAAACGCAGTTCCTTCTATAATCGTTGCCTATGTGCTCGCTATTATATGTGGATTTCTATTAAATGCCGGAATCAACAATATGACTTCCTACCGTGCTAACGCAGATAACATAGATTACATCACATTATCTGTCGAGAACCGGTATTACAGGTCTGAACATCCGGATTATTTTGAAAATGTTATTAAAAACATAAAAATAAACGACAAAAACACTATAAAGCTTATAGCTGATATATACAACGATAACGCTGAACAGCTTGATAATTTTAATGAACTGCCTTATTACACACGTTCTTCTGTTAACTATGTAACATATGAAGTATACTTTAAAGATGGAATTTTAGGCAGATACCGCAAGGTATTTTTAAAGGAAAGTGATGTTAATAAGCTTGCCAGTGCACTCACTAAAAACGGGGATTTCTGTTCAGAATATAAGAATCTTCCTTCATACGAGGATGCTAATATCTCCTTTTCAGATTATATATCTGAAGATAAAACACGTGATATATATAATATAATGTTAAAAGAAATAAAAAGCATGCCATTTTCAGACTGGTACCAGCTTGTAAGCCAGACCTCTAACCATAGCAGCGGTGACGTATCATATGTCACAGCAGTATTTTCACGAAATGGAACAACGTATTCAGCAAGCTTCTGCCTGTCAAGTCTAATGCCTGAAGCTGTAAATGCATACTACAACGCTGCCAATAAGACATATGCAGACAATAATCCAGAAACCTTTAACAAGATGAAAAATGCACTCACAAATATAATAAATGATAGTAATGAAGCATCAAATGCATCTTCAAAAGCACTCTCAAATGCATCTTCAAAAGCAGCTTCAAGCGCATCTTATTCAACGTATGTAAGTGTATATTCTCTTGATTCTAAAGACTATAGTTCTTTATTTTATAATAATTTTAACAACAAGGAACTTGCTAATGCTATACTTAAAGAAATAGAGAATCCTTTTGAGAAGAATTTCGATTCAACTAAACCAGTTATTGAAATAAGATATTATGATGACGATAACAGTGGAAGCTATTCATACTATGTCCAGCCCGCCGGATATGAGCATATGTCGGACTATCCTGAGTATGAAGAAAACCAGCAATATTGATGTTTAATTAAATATTAGTTGACGAACGGACGACAAATATAAGCTACAGGCAGTTCTGCACACTATGTTCAATGCCAGAAGCTTCAATCGGCTGTCTC
>PPYE01311441.1_pt1 | contig 24782 bp, 39 predicted proteins | sample 1559881 | NCBI WGS metagenome assembly PPYE01 (sample SAMN08240022, study PRJNA423297) | Human gut metagenome, whole genome shotgun sequencing project. | reverse complement strand
TCGACTTATCCCTGCAGGCTTCGGGTCGGGCCGAGGCAGCGTCCCTGCAAAACACGGCCCTCAGCCCGCATCCATGCGGCCCGCCCCGGCCTTTCGGGAACGTCTCAGCGATGTTGAGGCCGCCAGCACCGGCTGTTTCAGCAACAATGGTGAATAAATTAACGGCAGGCCGCACGAACTGTAGGCCGGGTAAGGCGTTAGCCGCCACCCGGCAATATGAAGGCATGATGACTGATAAATTACCCGGCGGCGCTGCGCTTGCGCGGACCTGGGGGGGGTGCCTACGGGAGGACCCCGTAGGCTGGGGAATGCGCTAAGCCGCTATCCGGGAAGCTGGACTAGACCCGGGTACCCCACAGGTCGTATTCGTCGGCGTGCTCGACTTTCACCCGCACCACGTCGCCCGGCTTAACGCGGGTTTCGCCGTTCAGGTACACCGCGCCGTCGATTTCCGGAGCGTCGGCCATGCTGCGGCCAATGGCGCCTTCTTCATCAACTTCATCTACCAGCACCAGGATTTCGCGCCCCACTTTCTCCTGCAGACGCTCGGCAGAGATCTGCTGCTGCAGCTGCATAAAGCGGTTCCAGCGCTCTTCTTTCACCTCTTCCGGCACCTGGTCCGCCAGCTCGTTGGCGGTAGCGCCTTCAACCGGGCTGTACTTGAAGCAGCCGACGCGGTCGAGACGCGCCTCTTTCAGGAAGTCGAGCAGCATCTGGAAATCTTCTTCCGTTTCGCCCGGGAAGCCCACAATAAAAGTGGAGCGCAGGGTCAGATCCGGGCAAATTTCACGCCACTGCTTAATGCGCGCCAGCTGACGGTCCGCAGAACCTGGACGCTTCATCAGCTTCAGAATACGCGGGCTGGCGTGCTGCAGCGGAATATCGAGGTACGGCAGAATCTTGCCTTCCGCCATCAGCGGGATCACATCGTCAACGTGCGGGTACGGATAGACATAGTGCAGGCGCACCCAGATGCCGAGCTTCGCCAGCTCTTCGCACAGACTGACCATGCTGGTCTTCACCGGCATACCGTTGTGGAAGCCGGTGCGGTGCTTGACGTCGACGCCGTAGGCAGAGGTGTCCTGCGAAATCACCAGCAGCTCTTTCACGCCGGCGTCAGCGAGGCGTTTGGCTTCGGCCAGCACTTCGCCAATCGGACGGCTCACCAGATCGCCACGCATGGACGGGATGATGCAGAAGGTGCAGCGATGGTTGCAGCCTTCAGAAATTTTTAAGTAGGCGTAGTGGCGCGGCGTCAGCTTAACCCCCTGTTCCGGCACCAGGCTCAGGAACGGGTTGTGCTTCGGCTTCGGCGTATAATGATGGACATGCTCCAGCACCTGCTCATAGCTGTGCGGACCGGTGATCTCCAGCACCTTCGGATGCACTTCGCGGATCTGATCCTCTTTCGCGCCGAGACAGCCGGTGACGATTACCTTGCCGTTCTCTTTCAACGCTTCGCCGATCGCTTCCAGCGATTCCTGCACAGCGCTATCAATAAAGCCGCAGGTGTTAACGATCACCATATCGGCGTTGTCGTAGGTCGGTACGACGTCATAACCTTCGGTGCGCAGTTCGGTCAGGATACGCTCTGAGTCCACGAGGTTTTTCGGGCAGCCCAGGGAGACGAAGCCGATTTTCGGCTGATGCGTGACATTGCTCATAGCTTAAAAAGTGTTCAATTATTGGAGTGGTCAGGGCAGGAATTCTACAGATCTTTGCGAAAAAGAGTATAGCTCCGTCGCGGTTAATGGTGAAAAAGCGCCCCCGACCTGTCTTTTACGCCCCCCACCGCCAGAGCGGATCCCACACGCCCCGGAGCAGAGGGGCGGGACACGCTTCTGACAAGCCGTGCGCGCAGGCGGCTCAAGCCCGGCGTGGCTGCCGGGCAGAGACTTATTGCGCCGGGTTAATGGCTGCGGAGGGGGTGGTGCCGGTTTTTTTCGGCTCGCGCTTATCCTGCAGCGTGAAAATAGAGATCAGGGTAAAGAGCCCGGCGACGCTGCCGAGAATCAGATAGGTGTTGGCGAAGCCAATGGTATCGTACAGATAGCCTGCCAGCGGAGAGTAAATGGCGGTGGCGATCGAGGCGACGAACAGCACCAGCAAATAGACCGTCGAAGAGAGCTTGTGGTCGAAGTTGGCGGCGATGAATTTAAAGACCGATACCAGAATCAACGGCTTCTCCAGAGCATGCATCATTTTCACCGCACCAATCCACACCGGGCCGAGGGGCACGGCTGAGCCGACAATACGTACCGACATGATCAGCCCGGCGATGATCAGCGCCCATTTGGCGCCGGTCCGGTTAACAAACCATGGCATCAGGCAGAGGAACAGGGTTTCACCGCAGACCTGAATAGACGCGAGGATCCCGTACCAGCGGTTGCCTTCCTCCGGCGTCGGGAACTGTAGCGAGAAGTACTGGGCAAACTGCTGATCGTAGGTGTCGTAAATCTGCGTGACGAACAGGGTAAAGAGCAGCAGCATCCAGAACTGACCATTCTTCGCCAGCTCAAGGGCATGAGAGACCTTCAGCGATTCGCTTCGCGCCACATCGGCGTCGGTTAATTCAATTTTGGTTAGCATAAAGCAGATGGCGGCGATGACAATGGCGAGGCTGGCGAGCCAGAAGGCCAGATTAGGATTGCTGTCGATATATTTACCCACAATCCAGGCCGCCGCTGCCCAGCCTAACGAGCCCCACATCCGCACACGACCATATTCGAACTGATAGCGCCGGGAAATCTTATCGATATAAGAGTCGATTACTCCGCAGCCGGAGTTAAAGATGATCCCCAGATAGATCCCTCCCAGCAAGGCGCCAAACCAAAAGTTGTGCACCAGCAGTGGCGCGTAAACGTAGATAAAGAAGGGGCCCACCGGCAGGAGCAGGGCGACCAGCAGCCAGATAAGCCGTTTTTTCAGGCCGAACTTGTCAGAGATAAAGCCGAAGAAAGGCTGCATCAGCAGGGCGATAAAGGCGTTGACCGAGTAAAGCAGCCCGGTCTTCGTGGCGCTGATGCCAAGATGCTGGGTGGTCCAGATAACGAAGAAAGCCATGGTCGACGACCAGGCGAACAGGTAGAGGAAATCGAAAAGACTCAACAGAAGGTAGTTTCTTTTACCGGACGTCATGTTTCAGTTCCTTGCAAATGGGCAGAGAGAATTTCAGCGATCCGCGGGCCGCGTTCGCTGTTTTCCTGACATGTTATACGTATTACATTAATTATTTGTTATGACATCCTAATTGACGATGGTGCAACAGGTCATATGAGGTATTGTGATCATTGCTGCACTAATTTTGTCTCTTATTGCCATTTTCTGTTTATTAATTTCAGATTGAAATTAATTGTGATCGTATAACATTATTTTTGTTATACACCCTACAATGCGTTAAAGTTGCCACATTGTAAATGATGTTAAAGAACTGGGGATTATTGACCTGGCGCATCATTTTGCACAAAAAATAACCGTATTATGGAAAGGGTAAAGGACGACAGAGGAGGAACCGTGATGACCGTTGACAGACTATACCGCCACCTTCTGCAGAAGCTTATTAACGCCAATATCGATATTGACGCCTATCTGCAACTGCGAAAGGCCAAAGGCTACATGTCAGTCAGCGAAAATGACCATCTGCGTGATAACTTGTTTGAGCTTTGCCGTGAAATGCATGCGCAGGCGCCGCGCCTGCAGAATGCCATTTCACCGGAGGAGAGGGATGTCCTTCGCCTGGCCGGCGAATCGGTCGCCGCCGCTGCACTATGCCTGATGAGCGGGCATCATGATTGTCCGCTATACATCGCTGTTAACGTAGAGAAGCTAGAACGCTGTCTGACAGGATTGACCTCAAATATTCATAAATTGAATAAATTGGCGCCAATCACTCATGCCTGATCGGCTGAAACCCAGGGGAAGTGAACGCTTCCCCTGTTAAAGGTTATGTAAAAATCCCCGCGCAAATTTCCCCGCTGGCTACCCTTTAGCCCAGAGCTGACGAAAGGAGAATGCCATGCGTCCGATCCCACTGCTGTTGATATTGAGCGCCTTAGCGCTACCAGCCCTGAGCCAGGCCGCGGTGCGGGTGGAGGTATTGCAAAACCGGCTGGCCCAGCCGTGGGGCATGGCCTTTCTGCCTGACGATCAGGGCATACTGATCACCCTGCGCGGCGGCGAGCTCAAGCGCTGGCAGCCGGGTAAAGGTCTGTCGGCGCCGATAGCCGGCGTGCCGCAGGTATGGGCCAACGGCCAGGGTGGCCTACTGGACGTGGCGCTGGCCCCGGATTTCGCCCAGTCGCGGCGGGTGTGGCTGAGCTATGCGGAAAGCGACGCCAGCGGTAAGGCGGGCACCGCGGTGGGCTATGGGCGGTTGAGCGAGGATGCCACGCAGCTGACGAACTTTACCGTGGTCTTTCGCCAGCAGCCGAAGCTCTCCGTCGGCAATCATTTTGGCGGCAGGCTGGTGTTCGACGGCAAAGGATATTTGTTTATCGGGCTGGGCGAAAATAATCAGCGCGCCACCGCCCAGGATCTCAGCAAGCTGCAGGGGAAAGTGGTCCGCCTGACGGAGACCGGAGGTGTACCGCCGGATAACCCTTTTGTCGGCCGGGCTGTCGCCAGGCCGGAGATCTGGGCTTACGGCATCCGTAATCCGCAGGGCATGGCGATGAATCCCTGGAGCGAGGCGCTGTGGCTGAACGAGCATGGCCCGCGTGGCGGAGATGAAATTAATATTCCGCAGGCGGGGAAAAATTACGGCTGGCCGCTGGCGACGCACGGTATTAACTACAGCGGCCTGCCCATTCCGGAAGCAAAAGGCAAAACGGTTCCGGGGACCGAACCTCCCCTGTATGTCTGGCCGGTCTCTCCCGGGGTGAGCGGGATGGCCTTTTATTCGGCGCCGACCTTTCCCCAGTGGCAGCATAAGCTGTTTATCGGCGCGCTGAAGGAGACATCGCTGATTGTCCTGGCGGTGGACGGTAATCAGGTCCGCGAGGAGGGGAGATTACTGGAGGCGCGCGGAAAACGCATCCGCGATGTTCGCGTGGGACCCGACGGCTATCTGTACATTTTAACCGACGAGTCTAACGGCGAGCTATTGCGGTTGAGTCCCGAGGCTTAGCCTCAGGTCACCGGGATCTGCACTACTTCGCGCCAGGCAGGACGTTGGCTAATCTGCTGATACCAGCGCTGCAGATGGGGCCGCGGTTGCCAGCTGTCGAGGATCGACAACAGATTGTAGACGAAGGGAGCGACGGCAATATCGCCAAGGCCGAAGTGCTCGCCGGAGAGCCACGGCATTTTGGCCAGTTCGTCATCCAGCATGGCGAACAGCGCTTCGCAGGCGCTGATCCCCGCGGCGATGGCCGCCGGGTCGCGCTGCTCCGGTGGCGTTCTCACCAGGCCCATTAATACCGGGCGATGGGCGGGTGAGAGGGTGCCGTTGGACCAATCCATCCACTTTTCCCCTTGCGCGCGCTGCGCCGGCGCGGCCAGCCACAGACGGTCAACGCCATACTGGGCCGCCAGGTAGCGAATAATCGTATTTGATTCCCACAATACCACCCCGGTGGCATCGTCCTTTAACAGCGGCACCAGCCCGTTCGGGTTCATCGCCAGATATTCCGGGTCATGATTGAGACCAAACTCCAGCCCGGCGAGGATCTGCTGATAAGGCAGATCCAGCTCCTCCAGCACCCAGCGTACTTTCTTCACGTTGGTCGAGTTATTACGTCCCCACAGTGTAATCATTTTCGCTCCTGAGTTTGTTTCACTGCCGTTGCAGCGCGATCGGCGATCATGTTGGGATAAAGTTAATATTCCGGCAAGCATTTTTATTTTGCTGAAATCAAACGTTTTTTATACCAACTACCTTGCGTTTGGGGCACCCTTGGGACACAACGTCAGAAAAACTGCTATTCAGCATTTCCACCTGGTTGCGGTCCATCTCTCCGATCCACTTCGAGTAAATTTCATAAACCATCTTCGCGTTTTCGTGACCCATCTGTCCGGCGATAAACGACGGGTTAGCACCGGCAGTTAATAGCCAGCACGCAAAAGTGTGGCGCGACTGGTAAGGGCGCCTGTTCCTGATTCCTGCCTTCTTTAATCCTGCCTCCCAACTATACCCCAGAGACTGAGATCCGTAATACTTCGTTTCCCCGCGCCAGTTTTTGGGCGGGATAAACACGAACCGCAGTTTTTGTTGTTCAGTTAAACCATGTTCGCGGTGATGGAAGGTGATTTCGGTTTTGCTTAATGCGCCAGTTAGCTTGAATTGCTCACGTAAAGCGTTCAGCGCAGGCTCAAGCAGGGTTACGGTTCTGATCCCCGCTTCGGTTTTGGGTGGCACAAACAGCCCCTCATTAGTCTGATTACGCCTGACGTGAAGCTCTCCCTTATCAAGGTCCACATCTTCCCAGGCTAAAGCTGTAAGCTCTCCATGCCGAAGGCCGGTAAAGATAGCTGTAGTCCAGAGTAAAACATAACGAGGAGAGAGCGCTTTTATAAAACCTTCGAACTCACTCTGGAGAAGCGGATCCGGGTCTCTCCTGGAGCGCTTGAGCATCTTTATACCTTCGTGCGGGGTATGCTCGATAAAACCGCTCAGGTTAGCCAGTTTGAGCAACGCAGTCAGATTGTTCATCAGGCCGTTGACCGTGGATACAGCACGACCTTTTCTTTTTAACCAAGGCGCATGATCGCTAAAAGTGTTTCCCGTTAACAGCGCGTTTCTGTAATTCAACAGATCGGTATGCTGAATATCTGCAATATGCGTATTACTTCCGACGATAGCGCAAAGTGTTGCTATACGTGATTCTGCGCCTCTGTATGATGCAGCTGAAACCTCAAGCTTTTTGGCATCAAGATAAACTTTGCATAATTCACCAAAGGTTTTAACTTTTTGTGTCGTGGTAAATTTTTTAATCGCTTTTGATTCAGGAAAGTGCTCTGCATAGTCAAACTTCCCCTGCTGAATCTCACTTACTATTAAAGCACGGAGGTTACCAGCCTTTCGTATATTGCTATTAGATACAGTCCAGCCCCGCAAAACTTCGCGGCACCGTATGCCGCGATATAGAAAGCTAATTCTTATTCCCTTCCCATGCAGTTCTACGCCAGCTGGCATATTCATTATGTTTCCCCGACAAGCCTGTTAATCCTGGTGTAGTTGTAGAGAAGTGTCACCCTTCCTTCTGAAGCATTGGGGTCAGGTGGGTGCTTCTTATAATGAACCCCCTCAATCCATCTCCCATCCCGGTAAGATTTAATTTGCCGGGGAGTCATATACATCTTCGCTACAATTCCCTTTTCCATCACCCATTCATCTTCTTGAGTAATATCGGCCATAAATAACCTCATGGCCGGGAAACTATAATCAGTTCCCCGGTTTAATGTTGATTATTGGAAATCAGTTTAGTATTGATACTCGATATTTCAGTCGTTCCATGCTTCAAGTTCGTTCTCGATCTCTTCGTCGATTTCGTCGTTGGTAGCGTCTTCATCCAGGTAGTCACGCGCCTCTTTCAGGTACTGTTCATGGCGTTCCCGATACCAGGCCGAAAACTCTGGCGTCCAGCCGTTCAGCTTGCCGTCATAGTCAACCTTGGCGTTACGTTCAGCCATGCTCTCAACCATGCTATAAGCAGTAGTGAGTGCCGCTTCGCGGATATACCCGCGCAGGTCGCTTTTGCGCCAGTAGGGATTATGCTTCGAGTCGCAGACAGATTTAAATTTCACTTCCCAGCGGCGGATACAACGCGCGTTTAATGATTTGCTCATCGTGATGCCTCCGCTTTAAGTGCTTCATACGCACGTAATACGTGAGTGGTTTTACCGGTAATAACCGTTTTTAAAATAAAGAAACCGCTACGTTTAGTGTGAACGGAAGGGGCAAGGAATAATGCGGTATCAACGGCGCGGTTATGAAGGCGGAATTCAAAAACCGTGCTGGTAATCGTGGCGCTAGCAATTACACCTTTATCTTTAAATTCTATTTTCATGATTGTGCTTTCCTGTCTTTAAGTTGGTTGTATTTTTCATGGCTCATAACTTCCCAGCAGGTCCCGTTATTGCGGGATAATAAGCGCCATTTTCTTCCAATCTTTAAACTTAAATTTCCACATTTGATGCGGCATGGCTTTATGTTCCCTTTGCGATACAAGCTGAGGATTTGCGATGCCTTTTCGTTTACATGCGGTGGAATACGGTTGGATGTGATTATCATCCTTCACCTACCAGCGCTTGTGGGCCAGGTGTCCAGGGCGTGACGGCAAGGTTTTACGAAACGAGGAAGCAGCAGCGGAGAGGGCGATTTTCTGCTTTTCTTTCTCATTGCATACCGGGCAAAAATAAAAGTCTCTCCGATAAGCACCTCTGCCAGAGGGGCGGTATTGCAGCTCATCGCGGGCAAAAGAACCGCCGCAACCATGACAGTGCAACTTTAATTCTTCCATTTACATATCTCCGGTTGAATTTAATGTGTGTTCATGCCTGCCAGTTAAGGCATTAAATAAAAGATGATGGTATTAGTAAGAAACTTCGGTATTTATTTTATAGCGTGCATTGCCAGTGTCTGCGTTAACAGAAACCAAGTCGCCATACATGTCATGATTCAAAATGACATCATTGAATTTCAGGGCTGAGAGAGATTCTTCGCGACCGCAAAACATAAAATCTTCTGCGTGCTTTGCTTTCTCAAAAATATCTTTCATAGACGAAAAAGCTTCGGCCCACATTTCACCATTGCCAATAAATTGCGCAATAGCCAGCTTGCTTTGTGCCGCTTTAAAAGCCGGCTTGCCATGTAGTAAATTAGCCATAGAACACCCCTTTGATATACATAAATTCGACAGTCACGCCTGCCCAGAAAACCAATCCGATGGCTAGCGCGATAACCAGGGAACGAATGCCGTTTCTGCTCATTTGTTACTCCAGAATGGGAAGCTGATAACGACAACAGCAACCAAAAGCACGGCAACCTTTAAACAGAACCGGTGCCACGCAGGTACTTCATGTTCGCGGATCATTTGCCACTCCTTACTGTCATGTGAAGTTAAGTACCAACAGACCTTGCAATGCAGTGCCGGGTGCCTCCCGGTGATACCAGCCAGTTAACAACTGGTATCGGCAGCTTTCTTTCCACCCCACTTCGGGAAACAAGTGGTACTGCTTTAACTGAACCGCGTGCACATAGCCGCATTCACTGCATTGCAAGGTCTGTTGCTTTTAGCCTTCTGGCGGCCAACCGAACGTTTAACCTATCGCACCGTTGTGTCGATGTACTTATGGTGAGCTAAAGGCTAAATAAAATCAACCAAAAGATAAGTCAAAGGCTAAAAAAATACCGCCAATCGGCGGCATTCTTTTGAAATTGAAGTGAATTTATTTTTCTCTGGTAGTCGGATCTACGTTGTCAGAGTAAAAATCTTTGAGTTTTTGTAGCCGCATCTGGAATGCAGCCAGCATGTTGCGCCTTTCGATAGGCGGCAATTCGCGGAAAACTTCAATAAGTGCAATTTCGTCTTCGGTGTATGTCCCGCCGAGTTCCTCTGCTCCTGTAAGTATCCATGAGAGCGAGGTTTTAGCGGCCTTGGCTAGTTTGGCTGCCGACTCCTTGCTAATGGTTTCCCTCTTAAACCAGTTGGTTACAGAGGTAGGACTAACTCCCGCAATCCTCGCCATTTCTGTGCGAGACCAATGATTCAGTTTCATCAACTCATCAAGTCTTGCGGCAAGCGTGCTTTGTGGCTTTGCGCCTGATTCATGCTGGGTTTCTGTCTTCATAGCAACAATTGTAAGCCACTGGCTAAAACAATAATAATTTCTTGTTGTTGATTTTTTTTAGCCATTAGCTCAATATAATTGCACAATGGCTAAAACGAGAGGTTCACATGTCAGGTCTTGATAAGGCAATTACAGCTGCAGGTGGCAAACGTCGGCTTGCACTTGCTTTGAACATTAAACCGTCGTCGCTGAGTCGATGGATTCATAAGTACCAGGGACAGGTTCCACCAAAGCGCGTAATTCAGGTTTACGAGGCAACTGGAATTACTCCGCATGAGTTGCGACCTGATCTTCACCCAAACCCAACCAGTGGCCTTCCTGAGAATGATACGGCTACAGCACAGAAGGAGTCTGATTGATGGAAATCAAACACGAGCACGTTGAAATGGTCCTGCTGGCATGGGCTGCGGAAGTTGGTCAGGCGTTCGCGGCAAATGCTATCGCTGAGGAATATGCACGTATTGGTGGCGATCAGCTGCGCCTTGTGCCGGGGAAAACCTGGAGTAACCAGCAGAACATTTTCCACCGCTGGCTGAAAGGTGAGACCGAACTGCAGCGCGAAAAAATCCGTTTGCTGCTCCCGGCAATTCTGCGCGTTCTCCCGCGTGAAATCCGTCACCGCTTGAGCATCTACGACACCATTGAGCGCCGGGCGCTGCTTGCGGCTCAGCACGCTATTGGAACGGCAATTGATGCTCACGATGACGCTATTGAAGCCGTCTACAGCAAGGCCTATCAGCTTGGAGCTGTTGAAGTACCGAAGTACCACTGATTCCGGAGGTGACTATGTGTAACCAGTCTGCTGCTGAATTGATTGCACGCCTTAAAAAGGCTTATCCGGCGTATGTGCCATCCGAAGGGGATTGTGCAAGTAACGGGATACCCAAGGCGGGAGCACGCTTTCAGCACAGACACAAGGGGCACATGGTGACGGTACTCACGGCAACTGAGAAAGATGTGTCCTATCGCAAAGTCTGCGGGAAAGTTGGCTGGATGGGGTTACGTGAGTTTTTACGGCTACACAATGAGGTTTTGGTATGAGCAATCAGGTCTTTGAAATTGTTCAGGCCATGTCAGGCCAGGGGAACTGCATAACGATCCCTGGCCCGTATCTGGATTTCTTTGCAGGAGACAGGCAGCAGCATTTGCTGGCAGCGATTCTGAATCAGCTGGTGTTCTGGTCGGGTAAGTCGAGTCTGGATGATGGCTGGTTTTACAAGGAGCATGCTGCGCTGGCGAAAGAGGTTCGTGTTCTTGAGGGTGATGTTGTTAGAAGGGCTATTTACAAAATCACTGAGCAATATTTGCCCGGAGTTATCCAGGAAGATACCCGCCAGGTGAACGGTACACCGAAGAAACACTATCGCATCGACCAGGAAGAACTGATGCACAAGATTTTCCCGGCAATACTGGATTCGGCACAAACGCCGAATCGGAATAAGTCATTGAAAGAAATGGAAACGGCACAAACGCCGAATGCAAACGGCACAAACGCCGAATGCATTCGGCATAAACGCCATATCCAGGATTCGGCACAAACGCCGAATGGAAACGGCACAAACGCCGAATCCTATCTCTATACAGATCTTAAAAATACAGATCTTAAAACAGATCTTAAAAACCACACGGGAGAGATTTCTCCTGTGGATAACTTTTCTGAATCGACTCAGAAAACTGTCATCCCGGAAGCTACCGAAGCAAACAGCCTGGCTACCGATGACGATTTTGACATCGCTACGTGGTTCTGGTCGACCATCATCGAGCTGTACGAACGCGCGGCAGAGTTCGACGGCACTCTGGCAAAACCGAGAGAGCCGAACTTCACAGCCTGGGCGCAAGAAATTTGCATGCTGCGCCAGGAGCACGGCTGCAGCCATGACCAAATCCGCACCATGATTGAGCGCATTCAGCGCGATCAGTTCTGGTGCTCCCGAGTTCAATCCGTGAAAACCCTACGCAGCAAATGGCAGGAGCTGGCTCTGAAGTTATGCCCGGCAAACCTGGCAACCGGCAGCTCGTTCGGTGTGAGCAGCAAACTGGATACCGACATCCCGAAAGGTTTCCGGGGCTAACAAATTTAACCGTGAGGATATCTCTGATGGAAAAAATTACTGACGTGCTGAAAGAGCTGGAGAAGGTCACCTGCCGTGAGCTGGCTGTTTATTTCGACCTGACAGCACCTGAAATGCTGGCCCGCCTGATGGTGCTGGAGCGAGAAGGCAAAGCGCAAAACCTGAATGGCTACTGGATGCCTGGTGGAAGCACCGAGCCCGTAGCGGTAACCAGCAAACTCACAGCGCTGGATATCAAGCTGCTCCAGTCGGTGCCGGTTGGCGTCTGGTTCGAGTGGCAGTCCCTGGCTGGTTTTGTTGATCGCCCTCGTTACCGCTGCGAGCGTCTGGTGGCCGCCGGGTTTATGAATTCGAAGGTAACCAACCCAGGCAATCCGCACCACGGCACTAAATTCCAGAAAATCCGCGAGGTGACCCGGTGATGCGAGAGATACCTGATTGCCCGGTCTGTGGTTCAGCTGCGGAGTTTTATTTTCGGGATTACCAGGCTGGCGCCTGTTCCGGGGCCTTGAGATGCCCTTACGGACATCTCCGCGTACAGGATAGCTACTGGGCTGGTGGCAAGAGAAAATCGAAAATCCGGCTGATTGAAAAGTGGTCTCAGCAGGTCGAACAGAAAAAAGGTGAAGTGAAAAATGGCTAAAAACTCGATCGACGCGTATGGCGCCAGTGGCAAAACAAACGTTCTCATGTTCGAACCGGAAAACCTGCACCTGGTCACCGATAAGAGCCACCCGCTTTACGATGAACGTATTCACCTGCCTATCAACGAGGCGATGGTGTTGAACATCATGGATCAGGGTGTGCTTGAGCCGATTATCGTCTGGAAGGACCCCGAAAGCGGGCTGGCCTGTGTGGTTGATGGCCGTCAGCGCGTGCGTCATACCCTGGAGGCTAATAAGCGACTGGTTAAACAGGGTGATTCTCCATTGCTGGTTCCTGCGGTAACTAAACGCGGCTCTGCCGTTCGAATGGCTCAGGCAATGGTCAGCGCAAACGAAATCCGCCAGGCCGATACTCCGCTGGGCCGAGCAAAGAAAATGGCTGATGCGCTGGAGCGCGGCCACGACGAGGACGATTTAGCGCTGATGTTTGGCGTGAGTGTCCAGACCGTACGCGCAACGCTGTCACTACTGGATGCCACCCAGGCAGTCAAAGACGCAGTGGAGTCCGGCACAGTCACCGTTACCCAGGCACGTCAACTGGCATCACTGAAACCCGAAGAACAACGGGAAAAGGTAGCGGAAATCGAGCAGGCGACCGCTGGCACAACCGGCCATGAAAAAGCCCGGCGGCAGCGCCAAATTCTCGGCGAAGCAAAGCCACGTCTGAAAACCCGTAAAGAAATCACAAAAGCCCTCGAAGGTGCCAGCGGTGACTACGCTGATGCTCTGCGCTGGGTACTTGGGGAGGCTGTATGACTATCACATTACAGGCTGTAGACGAGCTCATCGCCTCCCTGGAGAGCGCAGGCGAGCTGTCGATCAGAGAGCAGAAGTTCCTGAAGCTGGCGAAAGCGTTTAAGCAGCTGGCGGCGGAGAATTTTACGATGAATCGCTTGCTGACCGACATCAGCGACAACCACGTTGAATATTTCTCTGAAGGCGAAGGAACCATGTTCGCGGGTGTGCCGCTGGATTATGTTTCAGAAATCAACATGTACGTTTCCCGCGATGTTAATGCTGAAAACCCGTTCCCAGCCACCGACGCCTACCTGGCTGGGATTAAGGCTGATGCCATTGATGAAGCCGCGGTAGAACTCGACCGTGTCGATACGGTGGCAAGTACAAGAGTAATTGGGTTCAAACTCCGTGAGTTTTCCCAGCAGCTCCGCGAGGGGGCCAAATGATCCCCGACATTACTTCATTAATCACTGCTGGCGCGCTGTTTGTCTCCAATCATTCTGGCGGCAAAGACAGCCAGGCGATGCTCATCAATCTGCTTGAGGTCATCCCGCCGAAGCAGCTAGTTGTCGTGCATGCGTCCCTTGGCGCGATGGAATGGCCCGGAGCGCTGGAGCTGGCTCAGAAGCAGGCAGAGGCCGCAGGCATACCGTTCATCGTCGCCCGTGCACACAAGACCCTGCTGGAGATGGTAGAGCGTCGATTCCTGAGCCGCCCAGAGGTTCCGAGTTGGCCTTCTGCCAGTACCCGGCAGTGCACCAGTGACCTGAAGCGAGGACCTATCCAGCGCGAGGTTAGAGCCTATGCGAAGGCCAACGGGTTCAAGGTCATCGTTAACTGCCTGGGCCTGAGGGCTCAGGAGTCCCCTGGCCGCGCAAAGCGGCTGGCGTTCCGGAAGAACGAGACGGACTCCAACTCAGTTCTGACCTGGTATGAGTGGCTGCCGGTTCATGAGATGAAGGCCGACGAAGTGTTCGCCACCATCCGCGAGACTGGTCAGGAACCGCATTACGCTTACGCGCTGGGCAATGATCGTCTGAGCTGCGTGTTCTGCATCATGGCAAGCCGCAACGATCTGAAGAACGGCGCAACGCATCACCCTGACTTGCTGGAGCAGTATGCGGCACTGGAGGCCCGTACTGGCTACACCATGCACATGAATCGGATCCCGATTAAGGAGCTTGCAGCATGACCAACATCACCGAACTGGCGCAGAGCCTGAAACGTCGAGCTGCTTCAGCAAATGAGTTTGGCGAAGGCCTGTTTTTCATAAAAGCCGATGACGTTCTGGCGCTGGTAGAGGCGCTGGAGAAGGTGCAGAGCGCTAACGCAGCTCAAGACGACCACATCAACCAGCAGCAGGACCGCATCGAGCAGTTGGAAAAGCGAAACGCCGAGCTTGGCAAATACGCCAAGGAGCTGGAATCCTTCCGCACCGCCTATATGGAATGGAGCGACAAAACCGATTGGGTGCAGGGAGATATGCGCTTTGATGTGCTGATCCCTTGGGGCAAACATCGTGCTGATGTACTGAAAGCGTATATAGAGCGTCTGGAGTCCCGCACCGTGAAGCTGCCACAACGTCTTCAACCCGGTGCTGATGGTTATGACGACTGGTACGTTCACAGTGACGATGATGGGGAATATCTCAAGGTTGATGATGTGCTGGCAATGCTCACCGCTGCTGGCATCAAGGTGGAGGCTGAGTGATGGCACTGACACACGATGAGCTTTGCCAGATAGCTTATCAATTCCTTAAGCGGAACGGCTTCAAAGTCTGCTTTCACGATCGCTTTGTTGCTGTAACCAGCACAGGTGAGCAGCCAGACGCCATGGGGTTCAGGAATTTCGCTTCCTGTCTGATAGAGGCTAAGTGCTCACGCGCAGACCTGCTCGCAGACAGGAAGAAGCGCTTCCGTCAGCGTCCGGAGCTTGGAATGGGAGACTGGCGATTCTTTATCAGCGAGCCGGGGATAATTTCCGTCGACGACCTTCCTCCAGGCTGGGGCCTGCTGCACGTGGTCAACGGGAAAGTTCGCAAGATTCACGGGTGGCCGCAGGGTAATTGCTGTTGGGGTAATCCAGAGGATAAGCCCTTCACGGGCAACAAGCAGGTCGAATGCGATTACATGCTGTCAGCACTACGTCGGATGGAGCTGAGAGGCCATCTAAACGAAATTTATGACGGCGTGATAGTTAACCGGGCGGCAGAAGGAGCCAACCAATGACTAAATCAACCATAACCAGAGAGCGCCTGGAACAACTCGCTGATAACAACACTATCTGCAAAGTTTCATGGGATGAGCGGATCGAACTGGCACAAATCGTGCTGGCCGCAATGGACAGCGAGCCGGTGGCGTGGACTGACGAAGAGGAGTTGAATTTCGTCAACGACATGGCCTGCATGTGGACAAAGGGAATGGGAATTAACGAAGTCCCGCTCTATCGCCACGCGCAGCCGGTGCCGGTAGTTGATGCCGACGATAATTTCTATTCGTGGTTTGGGAGGGAGTGGGCAGAGAATTATCAGCACAACCAATACACCACAGCGGCTAAGCAAATGCTGGGTGTGATGGCTGAATCTGCGTGGAAAGCTGGGCGCCGCGCCGCCATGCTCGCAGCCGCCCCGCAGGAGGTGAAGTGATGTCTACCATGACTTTCGTTGTTGAGTTTGAAGATGGCAAAGAGCCGCCGGTACACGCGCACATGGAGGTGTTTGGCGGGAAGGTTATCGCAGTGGCTTTCCGTGACGCACTGGAAGAGCCGGAAGAGGATGAAGGCTGATGCCTAAATCCCCCTCAGAACGCAAAGCCAGTCACTGAACAACAATCCAAATGCGTTACAATCCCCTCAAGCCAAGAGGGGATTTATCTATGTCAGAACATAAAAAACCAGATACGAAACTTTATGATGAGGCCTGCAGGATAGTGGGTCAGTGTTGTCTTGCACTGGCTGATAACGGTGCTGAAACCCACCGGGACCAACTTGTACATCAATTAAAGCGGCTATCATGGCTGTACATGCAAGAAACCAACGAAACAAACCTTGCCATGCTGTTTGCTATTGAAAATCTGGCAACCAGTGAAGACTGGAAAAAGCCTTACTTGGGTGAAGACCATAACAAAGGGTAGTTTATGTCACAGTGGAACATTGCAGCCAAATCGAAAGACGAGCAGGACAAGGTCAACGTTGACCTCGCTGCGTCAGGAGTTGCTTACAAAGAACGCCTGAACATGCCGGTTGTCGCCGAAGTGGTGGCCAGAGAGCAGCCCGAGCATTTGCGCGAGTATTTCATGGAGCGCGTCCGCTACTACCGAGAGCAAAGCGTCCAACTCCCCCGCGCATCCGATCCGCGCTATCTGGAAATGGCCAGTCAGAACGAGAAAAAATAGCCTATGCTCGTTTTGCAATTCGGGATTTAGCCCGTCATAATTATCCCGTCAGCCTGAGCAACTGACACGTTTTTCCGGCGCCAAGTGGGGACACATGGCGCACAAAGTTAAGAACACTCGGATTAAAGGCTTGTATGCAATAACATTGCTGATTTTAATAATTGTGCAAGTTGTTGTAGTGAATGCGGTATTTATCTGTGTTGGGTTTGGGTTTCTGGAGCTATCTGATGAGGTCCTGAAGATATTCGCTGGATGCTCGATGCCCCACATCTGTGGTCTTGTCTACTGCGTCGTCAATTCTGTTTTCCGAGCAAAAAAATGAAAAGCCTTCTCTTCGGAGAGGGCTTTTTTATTGCTGATGAAAGTAAAAATCTACGCGGCTCAGGGGGCTCTCGCAGCGGTACATAATCGGACCTGTTTCCCGCGAAGTGTTAAGCTCGGTAAAGGCAAGTGGCTTTCACGCTATACAAACCCCGTCCCGCCGCCGTTCGCTGAGACATCAGTGAGGGCAAACTTGCCCGCGACATGTCGGACGCGAGCAGTTGCTTAAACTATAATCCCCCCATACCCTAGGGGCGGTGCCTAAGCGGAACACACCTACGGTGTTGCATGCAAAATGCGCATTAGTGAATTTTGGACGCAAGGAAAACAAAGTTGGTATCGTTTATGAAAAAATTATTACTTCTGGTTAGTGCTGCTCTTATATCAAACGTGGTGTTTGCTATTGATAATAAAAAAGAAATATCACCTGTGCGTATAAGTTGTCCTGCGCCAGTGATGCCAGTGAAGGCTCAGGCATTGAGAACTGAAGGGAGTGTCGATTATGCGGCGTGGGTTAATGATAAAGGCGAAGTGTACTCAGTAGACATAACGGGCGATGAGGTTTTCTTCAGGGAAACTGAGGTTGCTATTAAAAAGTGTAAGTTTGTGCCAGGCCATCCAGGGGTGTATCGGGATACAATAAAATTCAGTCTGGTAAAACCTTGAAGAGTGCGTTTAACGTCAAATCTCCACCATGTGGGTAACTCCGCTGCATGCTAAAGCGCTGGTGAGAGCTAACTTACCGGAGATGAGCCTGAAAAAAGACATTGCAGCATGATAAAGCCCGCTTCGGCGGGTTTTTTAATAGTGAAAAACATCATGTTAAACAGACTCATAGCCTTTGCAAAAAGAGCCCTTAACCTCTTGACCATTTCATTCTCTCAGTATACTGTTTATTTATACAGTGTTTATGTGAGATGCTAACCATGAAAGTAGAAGTCACAATTGATAAACATAAAAAACTCCCTGATGGCGCCGTACCTGCGCTCGAACAAGAATTGCTACGCCGCTTATCTCAGTCCTATGACGACTGCAAACTAACTATTCGACGCGCAAGTAACGATGGTCTTAGCGTTCTGGGCGGGGCTGATGGCGATAAAAAGCATGTAGAGCAAATCCTGCAGGAGACGTGGGAAAGCGCTGACGACTGGTTTTACTGATAATTTGGTGTTGGTAGCGTGCATTCCCTCTGATGCCACTGCCGGGTTTGTGCATTTGAATGTCGCTCTGGGGGTAATGTGAGAATTTTTAATAGCAGTACGAAAAGAGTTACCACTGATGAAAAATCATCTTCATAGGGCGGTATCTCATGAGCGAAGAAGAATTATTAGAGGCGATCCGCATACCTGGCAGTTACGTACTGGATAGCCTTCCTGGTGGCGTTTACGTTATTACTCCAATGGAGCCTGGGGAAATAAAGAATACGGAGGGATCTCACGAGGAATGCAAAAGCTACTTTCTGAAAGATAAACACTGATTTATAATAATCACCTCGGCTGAACACCGAACCTATCGCGCCATCACCGGAGAAAAGTGATGACGCAAAAAAGCAGTAATTCCATTCAACGCCGTGCCTTTGTGCGCGGTGTTTCTGCTTGTCTGTCGCACCAGGGCGGTGCGATATGAGCAAATCCAAAACTAAGGCTGAAAAGCTCCATCTGAGCCGCGTAGCTGCATTGGGCTGTGTCGTATGCCGAAACCTCAATTACGGCGAATCCCCGGCTGAAATCCATCACTGCAGCTCTGGAACTGGCTTATCTGTCCGCGCTGATAACTTCCATGTCATTCCGCTATGCCATGCCCATCACCGCACCGGTGGTTACGGCGTTGCTATTCATGCTGGTCGTAAGTCATGGGAAGAAAAGTTCGGTACTGAGGCTGAGTTACTGAGTCAGGTACTCCAGGAGTTAGGGGAGACCTGCGCATGACTCATGCAGCTTACTACAACGAAATAGATCCCTTTGCAGCGCAGTGGCTGCGTAACCTCATAGCCGCCGGGCATATCGCCCCGGGCGAAGTTGACGAACGGAGTATTGAAGATGTCACACCTGACGACCTCAGAGGATTTACCCAGTGCCACTTTTTCGCCGGGATTGGTGGATGGTCATATGCTCTGCGTCTGGCCGGGTGGCCGGATAACAGACCGATTTGGACAGGAAGTTGCCCATGCCAGCCTTTCTCCTCGACTGGCAAAGGCGCTGGGTTTGGTGACGACAGACATTTGTGGCCTGCCTTTGGCTGGCTTATCAAGCAGTGCCGACCTCAGCGCATCGCTGGCGAGCAAGTTGCAGGAGGTCGTGCGGATCCATGGTTCGACCTTGTACAAAATGACGTGGAAAGAATGGGCTACGCCTTCGGGCTTACGCCGTTCCCGGCTGCGGGTGTCGGGTCGCCGAACGAGCGAGAGCGGGCCTACTGGGTGGCCGACGCCAACCTGCAATACGAATCCACAGCCAGAAACGAAGCGCGGACTGCAGAACCTGGCCGGAGCGGTGAAATTATCTGGCTGGGTAACGCCAACAACGCGCGACTGGAAAGACACGTCCGGGATGACAGCGCAACGAGATGGGAAAGACAGGCTGGACCAACTACCTCGCCAGGCTTTCATGACGGGATGGCCAACCCCCACAGCCACAAACAACGACCGCGGGCCGATGCCGGAGAGGGCGTTATCGATGTATCGGGAGGACGGTTCGAAGGTCCAGCAGAGGATTCAGGACTTCGCAGCGATATGCGGCCCCTGGAGGTTAACGGTTTTTGGCGAGATGCGGACTGGCTCTTTTGTCGAGATGGGAAATGGCGTCCAGTTGAACCCTGCGCATTCCCGCTGGCTAATGGGTTTTCCAAAGGAATGGGACACGGTAAGTCCTCACCACGAGCACTGGCTGGCCGTAACCGAGTCGGCAGACTAAAAGGCTACGGCAACGCCATAAACGCCCAGGCAGCTGCGGCTTTCATTCGCGCTTATATGGAGGTCGCATGACTAATTTTTACTGTGAATCCCTTACGGCCCTGCGTTCAGCTCCCCATCACTATTTGAAAGAAGTCGGCGACCAGTGGCGGACTCCGGATTTGCTTTTCTGGGGTATCAACGCGATGTTTGGTCCGTTGATGCTTGACCTGTTCGCTGATGACAGCAACGCAAAATGCCCCGTCTGGTACACGGCAGAAGATAACGCGCTGACACAAGACTGGTCGGAAATGCTTTCCTCAATCGGCGGCGCAGCCTACGGAAACCCGCCTTACAGCCGCTCTCAGTATCACGAAAAGCAGGCCATCACTGGCATGACGCACATCATGAACTATGCAGCTGCGCAACGAGAGAAGGGCGGTCGCTATGTCTTCCTGGTGAAGTCAGCCACAAGCGAAACATGGTGGCCAGAAGATGCAGATCACGTCTGCTTTATTCGTGGGCGAATTGGTTTCGATTTGCCCGAGTGGTTTAAGCCAGCCGACGACAAACAAAAGCCAACCAGTGCATTTTTCGCTGGGGCCATTGTTGTGTTTGATAAGTCATGGGCTGGCGAGCGGTTTAGTTACATCAATCGAGCGGAACTCGAAGCGAAGGGCCGCGCATTTATGTCACTGGCGCAGTTTGCCGCTGGCCAGAACAAAACCCAAAACGAGGTGAATGTATGATCAACCCTTCTGAAGTTGGTAAGTCAGGTGAAATGATTCGCCTCCGTACGCTTGAAAGTATCTGGATACAGGGAAAACTGCGCATGTGGGGCCGCTGGTCATATATAGGCGGCGGAAGTGGTGGAAATATGTTCAATCAGCTATTGGCGTCGGGCAAGATAACGAAGACTGCCATCAATGACGCTCTGCGCCGTATGAAGAAATCAGGCATTACCAAGCCTGAGCTGGAAGCCTTCTTAAAGGAAATCCTCAGTGGTAAAAATAAAAGCGGCCTGGCGTTTTGTACTGACGAGGAGGGATTGAAAATTGATTCAGTGCTGAGCGCTGAGCTTGTGCGCTCAGGGAATAAAGCCCTCTATAAGCTAATCAAGGATCGATATGTCTATCGCATGAGCAAGAAGGCGATGGCGAAAGAGCTAAACGAAAAGCATCCAGAATGGTGCTTGAGGACATGTGAGAGCAGGGTTGATGTTTGGCTAAATTTAGCAGAATCGATGCTTTACGCACCAATGTGTGACGCGTTTGGCACAAATGGCGACAGATTTTACTTGAATAGTTGCGCGGAAAGTGCTTGAATTGTGATAGGCTCGGGACGTTAAAGCGAACTGAGCAGCAAAAAATATTAGAAGCCCAAGGCTAACCCCTTGGGCTTTGTCGTTTCTGCAATCCGGTCAGGGCTCTTGGGTAGAAACGTGCTGCACGACACGTTAAAGCCCTACACGCGCAGAGCCCTGAACCAGATTAGGCTTGCAAGAGCCCTTGGTCGGGCTTGGGGCAGCTGTGAGGTAATGGCTCATTGAGACAGAACGGCCAGAATGCAAAGTGCATTCGTACTGTCCCCACCCAATAATGGCCTGACCTGATGACGGGCTCATAATCCAATCCATCAGGGGTGTTGCTGCAACAGCGCCACAGGCCACCAGAACTGAGCAAAGGCGATTGAGCCTAAAATAAGCCTCTCCCGGTGCCAGATTGATCACCTGGCCGTTGCTCCACGAAACGGAGCACGCAACAGGTTAGAGCATTGGAGTGTCCAGTCAGACGCTGGCAATTAGTAAGGGCGGTGCCGCCTGCCAGTGCTCTTTCCGTTGTGGTGAATGCGCAGGCTGATGCGTAAACATTGGCGAGTTGTGATCGCGCTCCGAGGCGGTGATGAAGCCGGAAGCCTATCCAGCAGAAATGCTGTCAAAATATCGGAAACTCACTGAGCCGGGTTCAGCGCCGGCCACCACAACCAAATCCCTCTACCTTGGGACCATTACGGCTACCGCGCCGTCGCTTTTACCCTTGGTATTACTTCCCGCCTTGAGCGGGTTTTTTATTTTCAGGGTCGCGGGAATCACCCTCGACGCTTTGTTGGTAAATCAGCCCGACGGCCCTGAACCTTTTCAAACACACACACAGCGCCATCCGTCATTAACGGAGGTGAGGCTTATGCGAATGCCCTATAAACAAGATTTCATTGCCGCTCTGCTGGCTGCTAAAGAGCAGGGCGTTGGTGCCGCGCTGGCGTTCCTGATGGCTTATCTGCGTGGCCGGTACAACGGCGGCAAGTTCTGGAAGACGATTATTGACGCCGCCATGTGCGCGATGATCGCCTGGTTCGTTCGTGACCTGCTGGACTTCCTCGGACTCAGTACCAACCTCGCTTACATCGCCAGCGTGTTCATTGGCTATGTTGGCACTGATTCCATTGGCGCGCTGATTAAGCGCTTCGTTGCCAAAAAGGCAGGGGTGGAAGATGCGAATCAGCAGTAATGGCGTTGTCCGGCTCAAAGGCGAAGAAGGCGAGCGCCTCAGTGCTTATCTGGATAGTCGCGGCATCCCAACCATAGGCGTTGGCCACACTGGAACAGTCGACGGCAAGCCAGTGGTGATCGGTATGGTTATCAGCCAGAACAAATCGACTGAGCTGCTGCTGCAGGATATCCAGTGGGTAGAGAAGGCGATCAATAGCTCGGTGAAAACCCCGCTTACGCAGAACCAGTACGATGCGCTGTGCAGCCTGGTATTTAACATCGGGGCTACAGCATTCTACGGTTCTACGGTCCTGAAGCGAGTGAACCAGAAAGACTACACCGCCGCTGCTGATGCGTTCCTGATGTGGAAGAAAGCCGGCAAAGACCCGGAAATTCTACTACCCCGGAGGCGGCGCGAGCGTGCGCTGTTCCTGTCGTGAGCCGGGCGGACGCAGCCATTGCGGCAGTATTCATTCTGCTGATGATTGGCCTGAGTGGTGCAGCGATTTACTACCACAGCCAGTACAGCGAGCAGCAGGCGACTAACCAGCGGCTGCAGCGAGACAACGACCGACAGGGCGCAGTCATCTCCTTGCAGGCATTCCAGTTCAACCGCTTCAACCAGATAGCTGCCGACCAGCTGCAGTACGCTGTCCCGCTCGCTGCCAGGAAGCAGGAGAAAGAAATTGAATACCGGACGATACTCAAAACTGAGCCGACCTGTGCTCTCGCTGTGCCTGCTGGCGTTTCTGGCCGGTTGCTCGACTACGCGAACAGTTTACGTGCCAGCGCAATGTACGCCGATTCCCGCGTCACTGACAGCGCCGGTACTGACACCGCTACCACCGGCACCCTGACGTATTGTCAGGCGGTGTTGTGGATAGACCCGCTACTGACAGCCATTGACCAGGCTAACAGCCAACTGGCTGGCATCCGAGATATCGAACAAACCCGACAAGGTAAGTAACGATGAGCGAAGCCAAACCAATGGCTTTTAATGTTAAATTCTTTTGGTGTTATTCAAAACCTAAAAATGAATTAAATGATAATTAATAAATGCCTTAAGATGGGTTATTCTTAAGGCGTTGTCATCTTTATTTCATTGGGTAATACTAATTCTACTCAATTAGCTTCATGAATTCTGGGCTATTTAGCACTTCATAAGCAGTTTGTCTCAATGCAACATGATGGGCGCGAGATATGGGTTCTACCTTGGTGAAGTTGTCGTCGTCATCCATCGTACCAAAAGAACCTAAGGAACCTTGTTCTGCCAGTGAAGCATATAATGGCTCAAGAGATGCATCTACATGAGCACCGCCATCGTTGTTGGCGGCGGCAATCATAATAACAAATCTTGTTATCGGTTTTCCATGCTCTAACACGTAAACACATTCTTGCCACCAATCACTAAGCGGTAAATACTTATATCGGTATTGAGGGCCATCTTCTAAATGTGGTTGAAATCCAGAATCGCCTAAACTTGAAACGCGTAATCTACCCATTCCAAAATAATATGCACAGTTTTTGGCTTCTTCCTTGGAAATGCCACCAGTACTAAGTAAATTTAAATTTGTGATGCCCATGTGTTTTAGAATGGAAGTGCTGCCCTTGTTAGAATAAAAAATGATTCGCAAGCTAAGTGATATTCTTAACGCCTCGGCTGTGTGTCCTTGGTCATACCTTTCACATGAACTCACAAGAAATGAGACTTGTTCAGCGAGTTTACTCTTAAATCTATCATATGAAATTTTTTCATCTTCAGAACTCATATTAACCTCCAGGAAAGTCTTTAGTTTTACGGAATAATAATCATGGAGAATTGAATGTGCGTCCACATCCAGACAGGAATTTTTTTGATGTTCTTCCTTACGTACGGCTGATCCCCGCACCTGAAATCGGTGAGTGGGTAAACAGCCAGATACTGTCTGCTGACGGCTATCTGCATAACCCTGACCACGGCCACCTGATTGATGCGGACCTGCGCTTTATGTGGGCCTCCAGCGCTTTCGCGAAACAAGGGCGTACCGTACTCGGCCAGGCGGAATCGGTGATGATGCGCGTCGGCGGCTGGCAGAAGGCACGGCAGGAGCAGCAAATGTATGAGTGGTTCGGCGATGTGCCGGAGTTCATCATCACGCTGGCGGCGGATTTCTGCGCGCAATGTACCGATCTGGAGTTCTGCGCACTGGTGGAGCATGAGCTTTACCACATCGCCCAGGCTACCGATGACTATGGCGCGCCGAAGTTCAACAAAGAGACCGGGATGCCGGTTCTGAAGCTTCGCGGACACGACGTCGAGGAGTTCGTTGGAGTGGTCCGGCGTTACGGTGCCAGCAAAGACGTGCAGAAAATGGTGGATGCGGCGAACAGGCCGGCGGAGGTTGCTCATATCGATGTTGCCAGAGCGTGCGGGACGTGCATGCTGAA
>PPYE01107296.1_pt1 | contig 24798 bp, 25 predicted proteins | sample 1559881 | NCBI WGS metagenome assembly PPYE01 (sample SAMN08240022, study PRJNA423297) | Human gut metagenome, whole genome shotgun sequencing project. | reverse complement strand
CGGCGGCAGGGACCGGATATCTGCGTCCCCTATGGAAAGCTGCTGCGGGGCGTGGCGGTGCCTAACACCGTCACTAAGACCCTGCGTACCGACAAGGTATACGAGGCGGATCTGTCGGACTATGCCATCGAGGCCTACCCGGAGTATTCGCCGCTGCCGGATCAGGTACGGACCATCCGGGCCTTTGACCGGCCCGTCATTCTGGTGGATGATCTGCTCCACGACGGCAAGCGGCTGCGGAGCCTGTCGCCGCTGCTGAAGGAGACGGGGACGCAGGTGGATCTGGTGCTGGTGGGCTATCTAACTGGCATGGGCCGGGATCTGATGGAGGAGCTGGGGTATCCGGTGGAGAGCATCTACTATCTGCCCAATCTGCGGATGCGGTTCGTGGAGTCCACCCTGTATCCCTTCATCGGCGGGGACACCGTGCGGCGGCGAGAGCGGCCCACGGAGGGGCTTCAGCCCTCCGTCAACCGCATTTTGCCCTACGCCTCCCCGGAATTTGCCCCCATTGCCCCGGATGTGGCGTGGCGGCTGAGCCTGTGCTGTCTGGAAAACGCAAGGGACATCCTGCTGGCGCTGGAGGCGGAGTATCGCTTCCTCTATGCCCGGAACCTGACGCTGAACCGCCTCAGCGAGGCGGTGATCCTGCCCCTGTATCCGGATAAGGGCGGGTGCATGACATATGATTTGAGCCGTACCGCCTCCACCTATCTGGAGGAGGACATCGAGCTGCTGAAGCGGGTGCGTCCCGCAGAATAAGGAGGCTAACGTGCGATACTATGACTGCGGCGGCTATCCCCTGTGCAGCCGGGAGGTGCTGGCGCTTCCGGCGCTGCACGCTCTGCCGGAGGCGGGGGAGGTGTTGTTCGGCTTTCACCGCACCCCCGGCGCCGGGCGGGATACCTTCCCGGTGACGGCGCCGTCCCTGCTGACCGCGGAGGAGGGGGTATCGACCCTTGTGACGGCGGAGGAGCCGGAGACAGATCCGGCGCTGGCGGCGGCCATAGCCGCCGGGCGTGTGCGGGCGGTAAATCTGGCCCACCCCCGACAGGAGGAGCTGCTGCCGCCCCTTCGGCGGAGGGAGCGTGTGCGGGTGAACCTACTGGCGCTGGGCGACGTGGGCAGTACCCTTCTCATGGGGCTGCGGCTGCTGGGAGGCGACGTCATCGACTCCGTCGGCATCTGCGACGTGAGGGAGAACGTTCCCCAGCGGTGGGAGATGGAGCTGAACCAGATCGTCTCACCGGAGGGGGAGAGATTGCCGCCGGTGGAGATCGTCTCACCGGAGGAGGTGTTTGACGGGGATGTGTTCCTGTTCTGCGCCTCCCGGTTCGTGCCGGATACCTCCGTTACCTCCGGGGATGTCCGCATGGCTCAGTATCAGGTGAACCGGGAACTGGCGGTCCGCTATGCCCGCATGGCCCGGCAGCGGCGCTATGGAGGAATGTTCTGCGTGGTCAGCGATCCGGTGGATCCCCTGTGCCGGGCGGTGCTGGAGGAGAGCAACCGGGACGAGACGGGCCGGTGGGACGGCGGAGGGCTGTTTTCCCATCAGGTGCGGGGCTTCGGACTGGGGGTCATGCAGGCCAGAGCCATGTACTATGCCCGGAAGGAGCCACGGTTTGCCGCCTTTCTGACGGAGGGGCGTACCTACGGCCCCCACGGAGCCGATCTGGTGGCGGCCAACTCCATAGAACACTACGATGACGCACTGTCCCGTGAGCTGACGGAGCGGGTGGTCCAGGCCAATCTGGAGATGCGGCGGCTGGGGTACAAGCCCTATGTGGCCCCGGCCCTCAGCTCCGGGGCGCTGAGCCTGCTGGCCTGTCTGCGGGGGCAGTGGCACTGCTCGTCCACCTATCTGGAGGGGGTGTTTATGGGGGCCAGAAACCGGCTGCTCCCCACGGGGACGGAGCTGGAGCGGCTGCCCCTGCCGGAGGCCTTGCAGGAGCGTTTGAGAGATACCATGGAGCGCCTGCGGGCGATCCGATGAAGAGGAGGGAGCGTGGATGGCACTGACGGTGCTGCTGCCGGAGAATCCATACAGCCGGGAGCTGCTGGCGCTGCTGGGGCCGCTGCTGCCGCCGGACAGCCGGATCCGTGACCCGGGTGCGGGGCTGGAGGGGCTGGCCGGACAGCGGCTGCTGTTTGCCTTAGCACTGGACGAGAGCGGATGCAGCGAGAGCGGATATCGGATGCTGATGACCCTGCGGAGGAGCCGGACGCTGCTGGAGGGCTGCGTAGCGGGGCTGGTGGTGACGGGGCGGGGAGAGCTCTACACCAAGGACGCCGCCCGTGATCTGGTGTTCGCTGCAAATCAGGCGGGCTGCGCCTTTCTGGGACGCCCGCTGGTGGAGGCCACCGGTTCCCTGCGGAACTTCCGGGTGCAGGCCCAGATCGGCGGCACCGATGAGGAGACGGCCTTCCGGGCCGCCGTATCGGAGCTGCTGGAGCGGCTGACGACGTGGGAGGGGCCTGCCCCCGTGGGGCGGGTGCTGGCGCTGCACGCCTCCCAGCGCAGCACCTCCAACACGCTGGCGCTGTGGGAGATGGTGCGCCGATCCCTGCCGCCGGAGGTGCAGGTGCAGGAGATCTGCCTGCGGAACGGGACCATGGTCGACTGCAACGGATGCAGCTACACCGCCTGTATGCACTTCGGGGAGCAGGGCGGGTGCTTCTATGGCGGGCCGATGGTGGAGGATGTGTATCCGGCGGTGCGCTCCTGCGACACGCTGGTGATGGTCTGCGCCAACTACAACGATGCCCTCTCCGCCAATCTCACCGCCTGCGTCAACCGTCTGACGGCGCTGTTCCGCCAGACCCGGTTCTATGACAAGCGGCTTTACGGGCTGGTGGTGTCCGGCTATTCCGGCGGAGATCTGCTGGCCCGGCAGTTGATCTCCGCCCTGAACATGAACAAGGCCTTCTATCTGCCGCCACGGTTCTGCCTGCTGGAGACGGCCAATGAGCGGGGAAGTCTGGTGCGCCTGCCGGGGATCCGGGAGAAGGCACAGCGCTTTGCCCGGCAGATGATGGAATAAGGGTCGTCTGCGGACGACGGATGGGAAAAGCTGCCCCGCCTGCGATGCAGGCGGGGCAGCTTTTATGCGGGATCGCAGTCCGGCGGGAGCAGGCGGCGCATATCCTCCGGCAGCGGGGCGGTGACATCCAGCCAGCGGCGGGTCACGGGGTGCAGGAGCCGGAGACGGTAGGAGTGCAGCGCCGGACGGGGGATGAGGGCGGGGTCCTCGGTGCCGTAGAGCCAATCCCCGGCCAGCGGGTGGCCCACGGCGGAGAGGTGGAGCCGCAGCTGGTGGGTGCGGCCCGTCTGAGGCAGCAGCCGCAGCAGGGACAGCTCCCCCGGCAGAAGGGTCTCGTAGAGCGTTCGGGCGGGAAGGCCCATAGGGTCCACGGTGCGGCGGAGCAGAGAGCCGGGGTCCCGGCTGATGGGCAGATCAATGCTACCGGAGAGGGGCTGAGGCGCTCCCAGACAGATGCCCCGGTACTCCCGGAGGAAGGAATCGGTGTGAAGCGACTCCATGCACAGGCGGTGGATATAGCCGGTTTTGGCCACGGCCATGACGCCGGTGGTGCCACGATCCAGACGGTTGACGCAGTGGAAGCTGCCGGTGCGGAGGTAGTGGCACACGGCCCCGGCCACGGTGACGGTCTCCTCCGTCAGGGCGGAGGGATGGATGGCGATGCCGGCGGGCTTATTCAGCAGGAGAAGATCCTCGTCCTCCCACAGAATATCCAGCGGATAGGCCACGGGGCGGATGTGGGGATTCTCTCCCGGCAGGTCGGAGACGTCCGCCGCCAGCACGTCGCCGGCCTCTGTGCGGGTGGAGACGATGACAGGGATACCGTTCAGGGTGATGGCGCCGGGCCGCCATTTCAGCTTGGCCAGAAAGCTGCCGGAGATACGGAGCTGCCGGCGCAGCAGGGTTCGTACCGGCAGGCCGGCCTCCTGCGGGGTAACGGTGTGGGTCAAGAGCCGCATGAAAAAACACCTCCTTGGGGATATTTTCAGTCTACCACATTTTCGGGAAATGTGGTAGACTGAACGTATCAATTTACAGAAAACGGGGGATTCCTATGGCATCAAAAGTTTATTGGGCGGATCTGCGGGCGGATTTCCACGAGAATCTCCAGCAGAAGCTGACCCGCCTCATGAAAACCGCCGGGATGGGCGAAATCGATTTCGACCGGAAGTTCGTGGCCATCAAAATGCACTTTGGTGAACCGGGCAATCTGGCCTTCCTGCGGCCCAACTGGGCCAAGACGGTGGCAGATTTCGTGAAGGAGCGGGGCGGCAAGCCCTTCCTCACCGACTGCAACACCCTGTATGTAGGGGGACGGAAGAATGGGCTGGATCATCTGGATACGGCGTGTCTCAACGGCTTCAACCCCATGACCACGGGATGTCAGGTCATCATCGCAGACGGCATCAAGGGCAGCGACGAGGTGGCTGTGCCGGTGGCGGGCGGTGAGCTGGTGAAGGAGGCCAAGATCGGTCGGGCCGTCATGGATGCCGACGTGTTCATCTCCCTGACCCACTTCAAGGGCCATGAGGAGGCGGGCTTCGGCGGGGCGCTGAAGAACATCGGCATGGGCTGCGGCAGCCGGGCCGGGAAAATGGAGCAGCACAACGCCGGAAAGCCCCATGTGGACCATGAGCACTGCGTGGGCTGCGGGATGTGTACCAGGATCTGCGCCCACAGCGCCCTGTCCGTTACGGAGCGGAAGGCCAACATCGACCACAGCCGCTGCGTGGGCTGCGGCCGCTGCATCGCCATCTGTCCCCGGAACGCCATCCAGATCGACTGGGATGAGACGGTGACGAATCTGAACCGGAAGATCGCAGAGTACTCCAAGGCGGTGGTGGATGGGCGGCCCTGCTTCCATATCTCGCTGGTCATCGACGTGTCGCCCAACTGCGACTGCCGCTCCGAGAACGACGCCGCCATTGTTCCCAATGTGGGAATGTTCGCCTCCTTTGACCCGGTGGCACTGGATATGGCCTGTGTGGATGCCGTCAACGCTCAGCCGGTGATGCGGGGCTCTGCGGCCGACGGCGGCGACGTCCATGACCACGATCACTTCCATCGCATCCATCCGGAGACGGATTGGATGAGCTGTCTGGAGCACGCCGAGAAGATCGGCATCGGTACCAGAGCGTATGAGCTTATCAAAATCTGAAGAGTGCGATAGACGAAAGCGCCGCCCGGTGGGGCGGCGCTTTCCCTTCGGAGGGTGTGCTGCTTACGGGCGGCGCACGCTATGGGGGGTCAGTCCTCATGGGGCTTCGTCTCCTGATAGAGCATATTCCACACCACCTGATAGGCGTGGAGGGCCTGGGGGGAGTGGCAGACCATGGTGACGGACAGCTGCGGATGAAGGCGCAGGAAGTCCGTGATGGCCTTCAGGGCCACATGAGCCGCCTGCATCAGCGGATAGTGGTAGACACCGGTGCTGATGGAAGGGAAGGCCACCGTGCGGCAGCCGTTCTCCAGCGCCAGCGTCAGGCAGCTGCGGTAGCAGGAGGCCAGCTGGGCGGCCTCGCCGTGGCTGCCGCCACGCCAGATGGGGCCGGGGGTGTGGATCACGTACCGGCAGGGCAGGTCATAGCCACCGGTGATGCGGGCCTCGCCGGTGGGGCAGCCGTTCAGCGTTTTGCACTCGGCCATGAGGCCCGGCCCGGCGACCCGGTGGATGGCACCGTCTACCCCGGCGCCGCCCAGCAGGGAGGTGTTGGCGGCATTGACGATGGCATCAGCGTGGAATTGGGTGATGTCACCCTGTACGATGGAGAGATTCATGACGGCCTCCTGAGATGATGTTTGACGTTTTCCGGAGCAAAGGAAATTGCGGCCAAGGAGAAAACAATGGACAAAAGGGAGCAGGTCAAACCGATAGATGGGGATTTATCTTCCGGCCAGGGAATTGTCCCACCCCATGCACGATGGTAGGACATGGCATCTTCATCGGCCGGCATCATTTGCCGAAACCACAAGCCCTCATGTTTTGGCTCATATAAAGCAAGCATAATTACTTCCACAAACGCCGATTTGCCGAATGGATATTCAGTATAGCACACACGAACTTCAATCGCAAGTGATCGGCAAGGGGACGTATCCTTTATAAGTTGCATCCTGTTAAGGGACTTTACAAAAATGAACAAAACGTAAAAATCTGACGAATAACTTGAGAAATATTTACAGAGACGGGGAGATATGCTACAATGTGTCTAATAATACAAGACATGGAGGAATGACGGTGAAGAAGTTTGTACCGGTTTATGAGGGGGAACTGCGCAAGCACAGCATTCAGGTTCCCCGCTGCATCAGCGAGTGCAGCGGCATCCGCATTTTCGGGCGGCGCATCAAGTCGCTGGTGTTTTCCACGGATGTGGCCATTATCAAGAACATCAACGCCGACGCCGTCATCGCCGTGTATCCCTTTACGCCCCAGCCGGCTATCACCCAGGCCATTCTGTCGGTGTCGGAGGTGCCGGTGTTTGCCGGGGTGGGGGGTGGCCTCACCAATGGGCAGAGGTCGGCCAGCATCGCCGCCTATGCCGAGCATCAGGGGGCCTTTGGGCTGGTGTGCAACGCCTTCATCACCGAGGAGGCCATTCGGGCCATCAAGGAGACGGTGGAGATCCCGCTGGTGTACACGGTGGTGTCGGAGCAGGCGGACGTGGCCGGGAAGCTGGCGGCGGGGGTGGATTTCCTCAATGTGTCCGGGGCGGCCCGGACGCCGGAGATCGTGGCCCATATACGGGAGATATTCCCGGAGGTGCCTATCATTGCCACCGGCGGGCCGACGGATGACACCATCCGGGCCACCATCGAGGCCGGGGCCAATGCCATCACCTACACGCCGCCCACCAGCGCTGAGCTGTTTGCCGAGAGTATGCGGAAATACCGGGGCAAGTTTGCGTAAGGGACTGCGGAGGAGCAGAAAAATGAAAGGATCAGCACCCACCCGCCAAGCGGGTGGGTGCTGATCTTGTTTCAGCGGGCCAGATATTGGCGGCAGCAGGTCTCGGCATCCTGTGCCAGGCGCTCCTCGTCCACCGTCATGAGATGGCCCTGGGCCACGGTGACACGGCCATGAACCACGGTGTAGTCCACCGGGCCCCGGACGCCTACGGTACCCAGCACAGACTTGGGGTCGAAGCAGGAACCCACCAGCTCCAGACGGCGGCTGTCGATCATAAAGAGGTCGGCGCACTTGCCCACCGCCAGCTGGCCGATATCGTCCCGGCCCAGCAGCCGGGCGCTGCCGCGGGTGGCCATTTTCAGCACGTCGTAGCCGGTGGGGGCCCGGCGGCTGGCGTTCAGGCGGTGGAGCAGAAAGGCCACCCGCAGCTCCTCCATAAGGCTGGAGCCGTCGTTGGAGGCGCTGCCGTCCACGGCCAGTCCCACGGGAACGCCCAGCTCCAGCATCTCCGGGATCCGGGCGATGCCGGAGGAGAGCTTCATGTTGCTGATGGGGCAGTGGGCCACGCCGGTGCCGGTTTTGGCCAGCACCCGCAGCTCCTCGTCGTTGAAGTGGATGCCGTGGGCGAACCACACGTCGCTGCCCGTCCAGCCCAAACGCTCCATGTACTCCAGAGGGCGGATGCCCTCCCTCTGGAGCATGAAGTTCTCCTCGTCCTTGGTCTCACACAGGTGGGTGTGCAGCCGCACGCCGTATTGGCGGGCCAGAATGGCGCTCTGGCGCAGCAGCTCCGCCGACACGGAGAAGGGAGAGCAGGGAGCCAGAGCGATGCGGTGCATGGCTCCGTAGGAGGTGTCGTGGTACTTCTCGATGAGCCGGGCGGAGTCCGTCATGATCTCATCCACCGTCTGCACCACGCTGTCCGGCGGTAGGCCGCCGTCCTTGACGCTGAGATCCATGCTGCCACGGGAGGCATACATCCGGATGCCCAGCGTGTCGGCGGCGGCAAATTGGGCGCCGATCAGGTCTCCGGCGTGGGTGGGGAACACATAGTGGTGGTCGAAGCAGGTGGTGCAGCCGTGCTTCATCAGCTCGCCCATGCCGGTGAGGGAGGAGAGACGGATGACGTCCTCGTCCAGATTTTTCCAGATCTCGTAGAGGGTTTTGAGCCAGTCGAACAGCTCCATATTCTGCACCTGCGGGAGGTTGCGGGAGAACACCTGATACAGGTGGTGGTGGGTGTTCACCAGACCGGGGTAGCACAGCATATGGCTGGCGTCGATGGTTCGGTCGGCGGCGACGTCCAGATGGGGGCCGATCTGACGGATGAAGCCATCCTCGCAGTAGAGGTCCACGTCCTCCAGCAGTTGGTCCTTATCGTCGCAGGTCACCAGATAGCGGATGCTGCGGATCAGCAGGCTTGCCATAGATCATTACTCCTTTCAGAAGAATATCCCCCGAAGGATCGGGGGATATTCGGTCGGTTTACCGGTCTTCCCGGAAGTAGTTCAGACCCAGAGAGGTGGGGGGCTGATCCTCCCGCTTTTTCCGCAGGGACACGATAATCAGCACCACCAGCGTCACCACGTAGGGCAGGATCTTATACAGCTGCGTGGGGATGAAGGGAATCGTCAGACGCAGGTACAGGATCATCAGAGCGCCGAACAGCACGGAGCCCCAAATGGCGGACAGAGGACGCCACAGGCAGAAGATCACCAGCGCCACGGCCAGCCAGCCCACGCCGGACAGACCCTCGTGGTTCCATACGCAGCCGGCGATGGTGGTGATGTACACCATGCCGCCCACAGCGGAGATGCCGCCGCCGATGATGGCGCCCAGATAGCGATAGCGGCTGACGTTGATGCCGGCGGCATCGGCAGTAGCCGGGGACTCACCCACAGAGCGCAGCTGCAGGCCGGTGCGGCTCTTGTTGAGGAACAGGTGCATGACGATGGCCAGCACCACCCCCAAATAGAAGAAGATGCTGTTGCCGAAGAGGATCTTGCCCACGTAGGGGATATCCTGCATGGCCTGAGGGAAGGGGGAGCTGATGAATACGGCCTTCAGGTCATTGCCCACGGCCACGAAGCCGCCCTCACGGATCCGCATGATCTCGCCAATATACTGGCCCACGCCGGTGCCGAAGATGGTCAGCGCCAGACCGGTGACGTTCTGGTTGGCCCGGAGGGTGATGGTCAGGAAGCTGAAGATCAGAGAGGCGATGCCGCCGGCGATGAAGGCGCACAGCAGACCGATGAGCACCGCCAGAAAAGCGCTGGGAGATTCCACGGCCTTTTCGTAGTAGAACACACCGCCAAGGCCGATGGCACCGCCCATGAACATGATGCCCTCCACGCCCAGGTTCAAGCTGCCGGATTTCTCCGTCAGCACTTCGCCCAGCGTACCGAACAGCAGAGGCGTGCCGTAGGTGATGGCGGCCACCACCAATGCGATGAACAGATTCACGGTATTCAGCATGACGCATCCTCCTTACTCTCGGTCTGATCAGACTCCGCAGCAGCGGGGGTGGCGGGGGCGGCGGGAGCCTCCGCCTGCTTGCGGCGGAAGATCATGCGGTAGTTGATGAAGAACTCGCAGCCCAGCATACAGAACAGCAGGATGCCGGTGACGATGTCGCTGATGGAGGTAGGCACCTGCATGGCGGTCTGGAGGGTCTCAGCGCCCTTTTCCAGAATGGCCAGCAGGGCGGAGATGACGATCATGGCGAAGGCATTCAGCTGGCTCAGCCATGCCACCGTGATGGAGGTGAAGCCCACGCCGTTGGCCACGCCGTCATACAGGGTGTTGTTGGCACCGGAGGCCACGATGAAGCCCACCAGACCGCTGATGGCACCGGAGAGGAACATGGTACGCATCATGACGTGGCCCACGTTCATACCGGCGTAGCGGGCGGTGTTCAGGGAGTCACCGATGACGGCGATCTCGTAGCCGTGCTTGGTGTAGTTCATGTAGAGGTGCATTACCACCACCAGCACCAGCACAATGATCCAGCCGCAGTGGACGCCGAAAACCTCCGGCAGCCAAGCGGACTGATCGAACATGGGGATGATCTGAGAGCCGGGACGACCCTCCCACGGGCCGCCCTGCAGCCAGCGGACCACACCGATGATGATGTAGTTCATCATCAGGGTGAACAGAGTCTCGTTGGTGTTCCAGCGGGCCTTGAAGAAGGCGGGGATCAGCGCCCAAATGCCGCCGGCCACGGCGCCCGCAGCGCCCATGATGAGCAGCAGCACGGCGCTGGGGACCTTACCGACCCAGTAGAGGGCGAAGTAGGAGGCGGCGATGGCGCCGGCCGTGATCTGGCCCTCGGCGCCGATGTTCCAGAAGCGCATCTTGAAGCATGGAGCGATGGCCAGGGCGCAGCCCAACAGGGGGACGGCGATCTTCACCGTCTGGCGGATGGCGGTCTTTTTGCCCAAAGCGCCGGTGATGATGGTGCCGTAGGCTTTGAAGGGGTTCACACCGGAGATGGCGATGACCAGTGCGCCCAGCAGCAGCGCCAGCAGGATGGAGCCCACACGGATAGCCCACACCGTCCGCTTGTCCATGCCCTCTCGCTTGGCCAGACGGATCAGGGGCGTTTTCATCGAGTTATTCATGAGCGGCTTTCTCCTTTCCGCCGACACGGGTCATCAGCAGGCCTACCTCTTCCTTGGTGGTGGTGCGACCGTCTACGATGCCGCTGACCTTACCGCCGCACAGCACCAGAATACGGTCGCACAGCTCCAGCAGCACGTCCAGATCCTCACCGACGTAAATGACGGCGGAGCCCTGCATCTTCTCCTTGGTGAGGAGGTTATAGATGGTGTAGGAGGTGTTGATATCCAGACCACGCACGGCGTAGGCGGTCATCAGCACGGGGGGGCGGTGGCGATCTCACGGCCTACCAGCACCTTCTGCACGTTGCCGCCGGACATCCGGCGCACGGGGAAGTCGGTGCTGGGGGTGACCACCTCCAGCTCCTTCCAGACCTGCATGGCCAGCTCGTTGGGGTCCTTGCGGTTGACGAAGATGCCCTTGCCCTTTCGCCAGGAGCGGAGCATCATGTTGTCCGTCATGCCCATGGAGCCAACCAGACCCATGCCCAAACGGTCCTCCGGCACGAAGGCCATGGCCACGCCGGCCTTTTTGATCTGCATGGGGGTCTTGCCCACCAGCTCGGAGGCGGGTTTGCCCTCCGGGGTGAACCGGATGGAGCCCTCGGCCACGGGGTGCAGGCCCGCAATGGCCTCCAGCAGCTCCCGCTGGCCGGAACCGGCGATGCCGGCGATGCCCAGAATCTCACCACCCAGAGCGGTGAAGGAGACGTTGTCCAACCGCTTTACGCCCTCGCCGTCGTAACAGGTGATGCCCTTCAGGGTCAGGCGGGGGACGGGAGCGTCGTACTTGGGGCGGTCGATGTTCAGGGTCACACTGTGGCCCACCATCATATCCGTCAGGGCCTGCGGATTCGTCTCGGAGGTCTTGACGGTGCCGATGTACTTGCCCTTGCGGAGGACGGCCACCTTGTCGGACAGAGCCATGACCTCGTGGAGCTTGTGGGTGATGATGACGATGGCCTTGCCGTCGGCCTTCATGTTCCGCAGGACGGTGAAGAGCTTCTCCGTCTCCTGCGGAGTCAGCACGGCGGTGGGCTCGTCCAGAATGAGGATATCCGCCCCACGGTACAGGACCTTGACGATCTCCACCGTCTGCTTCTGAGAGACGGACATATCGTAGATCTTCTGAGTGGGGTCGATGTCGAAGCCGTAGCGGTCGCAGATCTCCTTGACCTTGGCGTTGGCGGCCTTGATGTCCAGGCGGCCGCCCTCGTCCAGACCCAACACGATGTTTTCGGCGGCGGTGAACACGTCCACCAGCTTATAGTGCTGATGGATCATGCCGATGCCGTACTGGAAGGAATCCTTGGGGGAGCGGATGGATACGGGCTTCCCCTCTACCAAGATCTCGCCCTCGTCAGGGAAATAGATGCCGGCCAGCATATTCATCAGGGTGGTCTTACCGCTGCCGTTCTCCCCCAGCAGGGAGAGGATCTCGCCACGGTTCAGGGCCAGATTGATGCCATCGTTGGCGACGACGCTGCCGAAACGTTTGGTGATGTTTCTCAGCTCAATGGCGCAAACAGTTTCCAAGGCTGTCATCCTTTCGTTGTGAATTGGGGCGCTGCCGCCCCGGTACGGTTTCCGGACAATATATAATATAAATATGTTATCATAAGCAGCCGAAAAAGTAAATAAAAACTGGGCGTCTGCTATGCAGAAAGTGCCGCTGATTTTTTGGAGAAATCAACAAATCGTCAGGAAAACTAAAAATTTTTTAGATACCACCACGAAAAAAGGGTACGGCTGCCTGTGTGCAGCCGTACCCTTTTTCAGTTTACAGCTTGTTGTCCGCTTGGCTGGGGAGGGAGAGGCTTATTCGTCGTTGCCGTAGGCGGAGTTCAGCCACTCGATCCCGTCGATCTGCAGGGTGAAGTAGGGGGCGGACTGGAAGTAGGACTCGTGGAAAGCGCCGTCGAACACGGCCTCCTCGGCGTCGGGGGTGAAGTCGCCGTCGGTATCCAGAGCGAAGGCGTGGGTGACGGTCTCACCCTTGACGGTGAACTTGCTGGTATCAAAGACCTGCAGAGTGCCGTCCTTCAGAGCCTTCTCCACCTCGGCCACCTTCTCGGCAGTACCCTTAGCGCAGATCTTCTCGTTCAGGGTGGTCATGACCACGGAGCCGTCGGCAATGCCCTTGCACCAGTCCTGATCGATGGTGCCGCCGTTGAAGACGGTCTCGATGGCGTACTCAAAGTAGGGAGCCCAGTCGATGCGGGTGCCGATCAGGGAGGCATCGGGAGCAACGCCGGTCATGTCGTTGTTGTAGCCGGTATGGAAAGCACCCTTGGTCTGAGCCATGGTGGCGGGGGTGGTGTTATCGGAATGCTGGGAGATCATCACGCAGCCGGCATCGCACAGAGCGGAAGCAGCGTTGGCCTCCTCAGTGGCGTCGGACCAAGAGCCCACGAACTGGACCTTCATGGTGACGGAGGGGCAGACGCTCTTGGCGCCCAGATAGTAAGCGGTGAAGCCGGAAATGACCTCAGCGAAGGAGAAAGCGCCCACGTAGCCGATGACAGCCTGCTCGGCGGTGATGTCACCGTTGTCGATCATCTCCTGCAGCTTCATGCCGGCCACCACGCCGGCCACATAGCGGCCCTCGTAGATGTTGGCGAAGGCATTGTGGGTGTTCTCCAGATCGTCGCTACGGGAGGCACAGTTGGTGCAGCCGATGAACTGGATGTCCTTGTACTCGCTCTTGCCGGCCACCTTCAGCATGAAGGGCTCATGGCCGTAGGAGTTGTTGATGATGAGCTGGCAGCCTTCCTCGGCGCACTCGATGTTGGCGTTGGTGCAGTTGTCGTTCTCGCCCTTGTTGTACTTGACGACCCACTCCACGTTGATGCCCTTGGCAGCCAGTGCCTCGGTAGCGGCTTCCTTACCGCGGATGAAGTTGTAGGTGTAGCCCTGATCGTTCTCGTCGCCGATGCAGATCAGACCGACCTTGATGGTGTTGGTCTTGTCGCCGTCATCGGGTGTGTCGTTGTCGTCCTTGGAGCCGCAGGCCACCAGGCTCAGAGCCATGACCAGCGCAAGGATCAGCGCAAGGATCTTTTTCATTCAATTTTCCTCCTTTAATTGTTGGCAGACGCACATTTGAACCGAAGCTGTACGAATGCTGCGGACAGGGAGGATACCCCTGTCAACTATGCGTTATTATACAGGATTTGCACCGGGATTTCAACGGGGAATGAGGAAAATCACAAATTTACGGCCACCAGCACAAAGAAAGAGGAGAATTTTTGTGAGAATTTATAATGGGCGGAGAAAAACCCGGAGCGGCGATATGGATCTGCACTGTCAGAAATTGGGTAAGCTAATAGGGCGGGGCACATAAGGTGTCCCGCCCTATCAGGGAGGCGATGTGTGTTATAGGTGGACTCTTGTACCGGTTTTGCCCTCGATGCCGTCCTTGGCCTTCTCCAGCAGAGTGATCAGAGCCACACGACCGGGGGCGGACTCGGCGAAGGACAGGGCTGCCTGCACCTTGGGCAGCATGGAGCCGGGGGCGAACTGGCCCTCTGCGATATACTGCCGGGCCAGCTCCGGGGTCAGGTCGCTGAGCCACTGCTGGTCGTGCTTGCCGAAGTTGATGGCCACCTTCTCCACGGCGGTGAGGATGATGAGCATATCGGCGTTCAGCAGCTCCGCCAGCTTGGCGGAGGCGAAATCCTTGTCGATGACGGCGGGCGTGCCTACCAGACGGCCGTTGCGGCGCACCACGGGGATACCGCCGCCGCCTACGGTGATGACCACGGTGCCGCTGTCCACCAGCGCCCGGACGGTATTCTTCTCGATGACATCCACGGGCTTGGGGGAGGGGACCACCTGACGCCAGCCACGACCGGCGTCCTCCACCATGGTGCAGCCACGCTGGGCCATGATGCGGTCGGCGGCCACCCTGTCATAGAAGGAGCCGATGGGCTTGGTGGGGTGCTGGAAGGCAGGGTCGTTTTCATCCACCAGCACCTGCGTGACTACGGTGGCCACGTCCTTCCGGAGGCCACGGGCGGTCAGCTCATTGCCGATGGCATTTTGCAGATGGTAACCGATATAGCCCTGACTCATGGCGCCACACTCCGGGAAGGGCATATCCGACTTGATGGCGCCGGCCTCGGCGGCGGTAGAGAGCCCCAGATTGATCATGCCCACCTGCGGGCCGTTGCCGTGGGCAATGATGACCTCGTTGCCGGCGGCGATGAGGTCTACGATGGGCTTAGCGGTCAGGGACACCAGCTCCAGCTGCTGGGCGGCGGTATTGCCCAGGGCGTTGCCGCCTAAGGCGATGACGATGCGTTTGGACATAGCTGTTACCTCAAAACTTTCCTTAGAGTGAAATAGCGGGAGCCGAGGCCCCCGCTATTAGTTTGCCTGATTTAGAAGGATTTACGCTTACCGGTACCCTCATCCATGGCCATCAACGTACGAACGGGGTCCTTCACCTGAGACATGAAGATCATAGCGGCGATGATATAGGGCTTGTAGGAGGCCTGCTTGTACAGAGGCACGATGTAGCGGTCGAAGACGGAGTTGTCCACCTCGCCCTCCTCGCAGCTCAGGCCGGTGATATCGGCGGGCAGGCAGTGCATATACAGCGCCTTGCCGTCACGGGTGAGCTTCATCATCTCCTCGGTGCAGGCCCAGTCCTTATGCTCGGCGTTCTGAGCCAGCAGCTTCTTCTCCAACGCATCGATGCCGGCCTGATCGCCCTTGGCGTACAGCTTGGTGCGCTCCTCCATGGCGGCGAAAGGTGCCCAGCTCTTGGGATAGACGATATCGGCATCTCGGAAGGCTTCCTTCATGTCGTTGGTCTTGTGGAACCGGGAGCCGTACTTCTCGCAGTTCTGGCGGGCGATGGCCTCCACCTCCGGCATGACGTCGTAGCCCTCGGGATGAGCCAGCGTCACATCCATGCCGAAGCGGGTGAACAGGCCGATGACGCCCTGAGGCACGGACAGGGGCTTGCCGTAGCTGGGGGAGTAGGCCCAGGTCATGGCCACCTTCTTGCCCTTCAGGTTCTCCACACCGCCGAAGTAGTGGATGACGTGCAGCATATCGGCCATGCACTGGGTGGGGTGATCCACGTCGCACTGGAGGTTCACCAGCGTGGGGCGCTGCTCCAGAATGCCGTCCCGGTAGCCCTCCTCCAGAGCGTCCATAAAGGTCTTCTGATACTTGTGGCCCTCACCGATATACATATCGTCCCGGATGCCGATGACGTCGGCCATGAAGGACACCATGTTGGCCGTCTCACGGACGGTCTCGCCGTGGGCGATCTGAGACTTCTTCTCGTCCAGCACCTGCTCCTCCAGACCCAGCAGATTGCAGGCGGAGGCGAAGGAGAAGCGGGTACGGGTGGAGTTGTCACGGAACAGGGAGATGCCCAGGCCGGAGTCGAAGATGCGGGTGCTCTTGTTGCGCTCCCGCAGATCCCGCAGGGCGTCGGCCACGGTGAAGATGGCGTCGATCTCGTCGTCGGTCTTGTCCCAGGTCCAGTAGAAGTCGGTTTTGTACATATCGTTGATGTGCAGCGTCTCCAGATGACGTGCCAGCTCAAGCGTCTTGCTCATGGTATTTCTCCTTTGTAATTTTGTAATATTATATGTAGTTGTTTTACTTGATGTCGTTGCCGGTGAGTTCCTGACGGAAGCTGGTGGCGGAGCCGTCCTTGTTCTCGGGCTTATACAGGCCGGGAACGGCGGCGTACAGAGCAGCGCAGGTCACCAGATCCTGCTTCCAGGTGATCTCATTGGGGGCGTGAGCCTGAGACTCGGCACCGGGGCCGAAGCCTACGCAGGGGATGCCGTAGCGGCCCTGAATGGACACGCCGTTGGTGGAGAAGGTCCACTTATCGGTCAGAGGACGGCCGGTGCGGGTGGACATGGCCTTCTCATCGGCGCCGATGCGCTCGGTACCCCACAGGTTGTGGTAGGCATCCACCAGCGCCTGAACATGGGGAGCGGACTCCTTGTTGATCCACGTGGGGAAGAAGCACTCGGTTTTGTACACGTGGCCGGTCCATGCGGGACGGTCATACATATACATGGAGACCTACCTTCACGTCCTTGGCGTACTTCTTGCAGGCGGGCAGATCCTCGATCTCCTTCAGGCAGGACTGGTAGGTCTCGCCGGCGGTCATGCGGCGGTCGATGGAGATGGCGCAGCTGTCGGCCACGGCGCAGCGGGAGGGAGAGGTGTAGAAGATCTGGCTGGTGGTGCAGGTGCCACGGCCCAGGAAACGGGCATCCTCCCAGTGCTCGGGATTGTACTTGGGATCCAGCATCTTCACCAGACCCTTGATCTCCACGGAGTCGTCGGCGGGATTTTCGTTGAGATCCCGGACGTTCTGGATGACCTCGGCCATCTTGTGGATGGCGTTGTCGCCACGCTCCGGGGCGGAGCCGTGGCAGGACACACCGTGCATATCCACACGGATCTCCATGCGGCCACGGTGGCCACGGTAGATGCCGCCGTCGGTGGGCTCAGTGGAAATGACGAACTCCACCTTGCTGCGGGCGTCATCGGGACCGTTGAAGTACTCGTTGACGATGGACTGCCAGCACATACCGTCGCAGTCCTCCTCCTGCACGGAGCCCACCACCATGATCTTATAGCCGGCGGGGATGAGGCCCAGATCCTTCATGATCCTGGCGCCGTAGGTGGCGGAGGCCATGCCGCCCTCCTGATCGGAGCCGCCGCGGCCGTAGATGATATCGTCGGTTTCGTAGCCCTGATAGGGGTCGGCCTCCCAGTTGTCCCGGTTGCCGATGCCCACGGTGTCCACGTGGGAGTCCAGAGCGATGATCTTGTCGCCCTCGCCCATCCAGCCGATGACATTGCCCAGCTTGTCGAACTCGACCTTGTCATAACCCAGAGCCTTCATCTCCTCGGCGATGCGATGCACCACGCCCTTCTCCTCACAGGATTCGGAAGGAATGGCGATCATGTCCCGCAGGAACTTGACCATAGCGGGCTTATAGCCCTCGGCTGCTTTTTTGATGGCTTCGAAATCCATAGTATACCTCCGTTAAAATTTTATGATCGTGACAGACGTATTCAGACAAATTATTTACCCTTACAGCACCATCATACCACAGTCCCGGCAGATGTCAAACAAAAATTCATGAAACCAAAAAGTTTTTCTGAATGAGGCATTGATTTCTGCGAAAAGTGTGGTATCATGTAGCTGTGAAAGATTCAAAACAGGAGGCGGATACATGGAGACAAGACGGCTGGAAACGCTGAAGCAGATCGCCGCCGGTGTGGCGGCCCAGTTCGGAAGCAACTGCGAGGTGGTGATCCACGACGTATCGGGCAACCGGCCGGATCACACCATCGTACACATCGAAAACGGCCATGTATCCGGCCGTAAGGTGGGCGACGGAGCGTCGCAGGTGGTGCTGGACCAATTGGCCCGGCAGGACGAGCAGCCAAAGGATCACCTGTGCTATCTGACCCGTACCCCGGATGGCAAGATCCTCAAGTCCTCGTCGCTGTACATCCGCAACAGCCGGGGCGGCGTGGTAGCCATCTTCTCCATCAACTATGATGTGTCGGGGCTGATGATGATCCAGAACACCATCGGGGAGCTGCTTTCTACCCGTGACAAGGAGCAGACGGAGCCGGAGCGCATCATCAACGTCAACGCCGTCCTCGACGAGCTCATCGACCAGTCGGTGGCCATGGTGGGAAAGCCCGTGGCCCTGATGAACAAGGAGGACAAGGTTCGGGCCATCCAGTTTCTGAACCAGTCGGGGGCCTTTCTGGTGACCAAGTCCGGCGACAAAGTGGCAAAATACTTCGGTATTTCCAAATATACCCTATATTCCTACATCGACGCAAACAAAGACGGAGACAAATGAAACAGGAGGAAAAAACATGATCGATCTGTCCATCAACAAGGTTGGCTTGGAGCATAACATCCAGAAGGCCAAGGAGAACCACATTATCATCCCCACCATTGCGCAGATGCAGAATCCCGATCTGATCCCGGAGAAGATCAAGGCCAAGCTTTCCACCACCGGCCTGTGGGACGTGGATCCCGTGAACCTGTTCCGTATTTCCTGGCACAACGAGGCCAAGGAGAGCGGCGGCCTGTTCCAGGCGGTCCCCAACTATGTGGAGATCCCCACCAAGCTCTCCGGCGTTCCCTGCCGTATCGTTGCCATGTCCGGCAAGTGGTTCCCCACCGGCTGCCACAAGGTGGGCGCTTCCTTCGGCTGCCTGGCTCCCCGTCTGGTGACCGGACAGTTTGACGCCACCTATCATCACGCCGTATGGCCCTCCACCGGCAACTACTGCCGTGGCGGCGCCTTCAACTCCAAGCTGCTGGCCTGCGAGTCCGTGGCCATCCTGCCGCAGGATATGTCCCGTGAGCGCTTTGACTGGCTCAAGAGCATCGCCGGTCAAATCATCGCTACCCCCGGCTGCGAGTCCAACGTCAAGGAGATTTTTGATAAGACCTGGGAGCTGAAGAAGGATCCCACCATGATGATCTTCAACCAGTTCGCTGAGATGGGTAACCCCCTGTGGCACTACAACGTTACCGGCTACGCTCTGGCAGACCTGTTCGAGGCCATCAAGAAGCCCGGCCAGAACTTCGCCGGTGCCTGCTTCACCTCCGGCTCCGCCGGCACCATGTCCGCCGGCGATCTGCTGAAGGAGCGCTATCCCCACCTGAAGCTGGCCGTGGGCGAGGCGCTGCAATGCCCAACCATTCTGGATAACGGCTTCGGCGGCCACCGCATCGAGGGCATCGGTGACAAGCACATCCCCTGGATCCACAATGTGAAGAACACCGACATGGCCATCGCCATCGACGACGAGGACTCCCAGCGCCTGCTGCGCCTGTTCAACACCCCGGAGGGCAAGCAGTACATGAAGGATGAGCTGGGCATGAGCGCCGAGGAGATCGAGAAGATGAGCTGGCTGGGCATCTCCGGCATCGCCAACGTGCTGTGCTGCATCAAGATGGCCAAGTACTATGAGCTCACCGAGAACGACGTGGTGGCCACCGTCCTCACCGACTCCGCCGTGATGTACGGCAGCCGCATTGAGGAGCTGAACCAGCAGCACGGCGCCTACAACGCCCACGAGGCCGCTCTGGATCACGCCGTGCATATGCTGGGTCTCAAGACCGACAGTATGCTGGAGCTGACCTACACCGAGCGCAAGCGTGTCCACAACCTGAAGTACTACACTTGGGTGGAGCAGCAGGGTATGGACGTGGAGGACCTGAACGCCCAGTGGTACGACACCAAGAACACCTGGGATGCCGTTCACGCTCAGGCCAAGGAACTGGATCAGCTGATCTGCGAGTTCAACGAGGCCACCGGCCTGCTGAAGGCTCTGTAAGCACAGGCTGTCCCACAAGACGCCGCAGGGGCGGGACCTCCGTCCCGCCCCTGCGTGTTATTCCTTTTGGGATAGAATGATCTCCTCGGCCTCCTGCATCCCGGCCACCAGAAGCTCTCTGGCTTCCTGATAGCACTGTTGGTCGATGGCGTCAATGGCGTCTGCGGTCCGGGCGCACAGAACGGTGTAATATGCGGGGAAGCTGTGGCTGCTCTCCAAGCGATCTACCTCCTTTTGACCGGGGGGCGAATCCCTCACGGCATATGACTTTCGACTATTTTATCGCGCTGTATTGCAAAATGCAATACATTATGCGGCATTTATTGAAACACAAAATATAGGTACAATTTGTCATGTAAAAAAGTCGACAAGGAGCGCCTGCCATGCGTAAATTCAAGATCCCCAGCCCACCCAGCTCTACCACGAAATCCATCCGATTCCCCAACGACGTCATCGGGGAGGTGGAGGAGGCCATCCAGGGAACGGACTGCACCTTCAATGCCTTTGTGGTGGAGGCGGTGCGGGTGGCGCTGGAAAATTTACGGGAAGAAGACCGAATCTGATACAACGAGATCTTATACAACGAGGTGTCACCATGAAAAACGTGAAATACGGCAAGTGCGTCCGCTGCGGCAAGACCTATGAAGCCACTCCGGACCTGACCAACTGCCAGTGCGGCGGTATTCTGGACATCGTCTATGACTACGACTACATCAAGTCTGTCCTCACCAAGGAGAAGCTGGCTCGGCGGGAGAACCGCTCCATGTGGCGCTACCGGGAGCTGCTGCCGGTGGAGGAGACTACCCCCGACACCCCTCTGCGAGTGGGCTGGAGCCCCCTGTATGACGAGCCCAATCTGGCCCGTGCACTGGGTATCCGCAAGCTGTGGGTGAAGGATGACGGCCAAAACCCCACGGCATCCCTGAAGGACCGGGCCAGCGCCATGGCCGTGGCCAAGGCCTATGAGGCGGGCGCCAAGACCATCGCCTGCTCCTCTACCGGCAACGCCGCCAGTTCTCTGGCGGGCAACGCCGCCGCTGCGGGCTTCAAGACCTATATCTTCGTGCCGGAGCGGGCCCCCAAGGGCAAGGTGGCCCAACTGATGATCTTCGGGGCCAATGTCATCTCCGTCAAGGGCAACTACGAGGAGACCTTCAAGATGTCCGCCGAGGCCATCGAGAAGTACGGCTGGTACAACCGCAACGCTGCCATCAACCCGTATCTCTCCGAAGGGAAAAAGACCGTGGCTCTGGAGATCGCCGAGCAGCTGAACTGGGAGATGCCGGACTATCTGGCTATCTCCGTGGGCGACGGCTGCACCATCGCCGGCGTGTGGAAGGGCTTCAAGGATCTGTATGCCATCGGCTTCATCGACAAGCTGCCCCGGCTCATCTCCGCCCAGTCCTACGGCTGCTATCCCATCAACCGGGCCATTCAGGAGAATAAGCCGTGGGAGCCCATGGAGGAGAACACCATTGCCGACTCCATCTCCGTGGGTGTACCCCGCAACGCCGACAAGGCACTGGCGGCCATTCGGGAGTCCAAGGGCCTTGCTATCTGCGTCACCGACGAGGAGATCCTGGCGGCGCAGCGGCTGCTGGGCCGCACCTGCGGCGTGTTCGGTGAGCCTGCCGGTGTCACCGGTACGGCGGCGCTGAAGAAGGCCTGTGAGCAGGGTCTCATCGAGAAGGATGCCACGGTGGTATCGGTGGTCACCGGCAACGGCCTGAAGGACGTGGCCAACGCCATCAAGTCCGCCGGGGAGCCCCTGCACATCGAGCCGGATCTCGACCTGATGGTGAAGAGCTTTGCCCAGCGGGGCGTCACCGTGGAATAAGCTGTCTCATGAAACAAAACAGCCTGCTGTGTGCAAGGAATGTGCGCAGCAGGCTATTTTTTTCATAGATGGACCGTTTTTTGCGATTTTTCTTGAAAATATACCGGGATAAGGGTATAATATCCTTGGTTATTTATACACGAGAATCGTTTGGAAAGGAAGGACCGGTATGTATCAGGTAGGCGACCGGGTGGTTCACCCCATGCACGGGGCGGGGATCATCGAAAGTATCGTGCAGGAACGGCTGGGCGGACAGCTGGGCAGCTACTACGTGTTCCGAATGCCCTCCGGCGGGCTGACGCTGAAGATCCCCACAGGCAGCTGCGGGGTCATCGGCGTCCGGGCCCTGTCCACCTCCGGTCGCATCCGGGAGGTGCTGAGCGCCATTCCGGGGCTGGAGATCGACCGCACCAGCAACTGGAACCGACGCTATCGGGAGAACCTGAACCGGCTGAAGAGCGGCGACCTGCTGGAGGTGGCCCGTGTCATCAAGGGCCTTATGTGGCGGGACCGGGAGAAGGGCCTTTCCAACGGTGAGCGCAAGATGCTCCACAGCGCCAAACAAATATTGGTATCCGAGGTGGTGCTGGTGGAAGGACATACCTATCCCGATGCGGAGCAGCGCATTGAGCAGGCCATGATGACGGGAGCGAAGAACGAATGAAGCTATTTGATCGGCTGGGGAAGCTGCGGGATAGGCGCCGCCCCTACTGTACCATGATCGTACCGGCGGCGGGGGAATCCCGGCGCATGGGCGGCGGCAACAAGCTGCTGCTGCCGCTGGAGGGGGAGCCGGTGCTGGCCCACACCCTCCGGGCCATCGACGCCGCCACGCTGGTGGATGAGATCATACTGTCCACCCGGACGGAGTGTCTGGCGGAGATGGCGGAGCTGTGCCGGCGCTGCGGACTGCAAAAGCCCGTGCGTGTGGTGGTGGGCGGTGAGACCCGCACCCACTCGGTGCTGGCGGCGGCGCTGGAGGCCAACGAAAAGGCCCGGCTCATCGCTGTACATGACGGGGCAAGGCCCCTGATCCGCCCGGAACAGATCGACGAGCTGATCCGCTTCGGGGAGCGCACCTATGCCGCCGCCCCGGCGGTGCCGGTGTCGGATACCATCAAGCGGACGGAGCCGTCCACGGGCCGGGTGCTGGAGACACCGGACCGGGCGGCCCTCTTTGCCGTGCAGACGCCGCAGGTGTTTCAGGCGGAGCTGCTGAAGGCGGCGCTTCAGTCGGCGGTGAACGCCGAGGTGACTCTGACGGACGACTGCTCCGCTGTGGAGCGGCTAGGCAAGGAGGTCTATCTCACCGCCGGGGATCCGGAGAACATCAAAATCACTAGGCCGCTGGACCTGCGTCTGGCGGAGGCCATTCTGGCCGAGAGGAGGAAACAGGCATGACAGGACTGCGGGTAGGACACGGGTACGACGTCCACCGTCTGGCACAGGGAAGGCCTCTGATCTTAGGCGGTGTTACCATCCCGTGGGAGAAGGGGCTGGACGGCCACTCCGATGCGGACGTGCTGACCCATGCGGTGATGGATGCCCTGCTGGGCGCTGCCGGTATGGACGATATCGGGAGACTGTTCCCGGACTGCGACAATGCCTTTCTGAACATCTCCAGCCTGACGCTGCTGGAGCGGGTGATGAAGGCCCTGACGGAGCAGGGGTGGCAGGTGGTAAATATCGACGCCACGTTGGTGGCGCAGGCCCCAAAGATCGCCCCCTACCGGCAGGAGATGCGCTGTGCGCTGGCCCGGACGCTGGGTATCCGGCCGGAGCAGGTGAACGTCAAGGCCACCACGGAGGAGCATCTGGGCTTCACCGGCGAGGGACTGGGGATATCCGCCCACGCCGTGGCGCTGATCCAGCGGGCGGAGAGCTGATCCGTAAGCGATAAAAAAGAGGAGGACGAGCTGTCCTCCTCTTTTTGTATGGCAGATACCGCACCGGCGGGGGCGCTTTCACATAGAATGTCCCGTGAGGAGGAGTGCAGAATGAACGAGATTCTTTTCATCGCCCGCTCCGTCACCCATGCCCAGCGTATGGTGCGGGCGTTGGAGCAGTGCGGCATCCGCAGCTTCCTGTTCCGGGCCCCGGCGGGGCTTACCGGCAGTGGATGCAGCTATGCGGTGAAGGTGCGGGGTCAGTGGCAGCAGGAGGCCCAGACGTGCTTGCAGACAGCGGGGCTGACGCCCCTTGGCATATATGAACGGACGGATAGCGGCTGGCAGGAGGCGGGGACATGATCTATCTGGACGCTGCGGCCACCACGCTGGAAAAGCCGCCCCAGGTGCGGCAGGCCATGGCGCAGGCGGCGGCAGAGCTGTCCACTCCCGGACGGGGCAGCCATCCCGCCGCCCGCCGGGCGGAGGAGACGGCCTTCCGGTGTCGGGCCGAGGCGGCGGCGCTATTCGGCGTGCCGTCGCCGGAGAATGTGGTGTTCACCATGAACGCTACCCACGGGTTGAATATCGCCATCCGGTCGCTGGTGGTTCCCGGCAGCCGGGTGGTGATCTCCGGCTATGAGCACAACGCCGTCTGCCGCCCCCTGTATGCCATACCGGAGGTGCGTCTGACGGTGGTGGATGCGCCGCCCTTCCGGCGGGAGCAGGCGGCGGAGGAGTTCCGACGGGCCATTCTGGCCGGGGCGGATGCGGTGATCGTCAACCATGTGTCCAACGTGTTCGGCTGCGTCCAGCCGCTGGAGGAGATCGCTGGAGTCTGCCGCAGCCGGGGTGTGCCGCTGCTGGTGGACGCCTCCCAATCGGCAGGGACGCTGCCCCTGCACCTGACAGAGCTGGGGGCGGCCTTCATTGCCATGCCGGGTCATAAGGGGCTTTACGGCCCCCAGGGGACGGGGCTGCTGCTGTGCGGCGAACGGCCCGCCCGGCCGCTGCTGCTGGGCGGCACGGGAAGCGCCTCCCGTGACCGGCAGATGCCCCCGACCCTGCCGGATCGTCTGGAGGCCGGCACCCACAATATGCCGGGCATCGCCGGGCTGTTGGAGGGACTGCGGTTCGTCCGCCGACG
>PPYE01585215.1_pt1 | contig 24853 bp, 16 predicted proteins | sample 1559881 | NCBI WGS metagenome assembly PPYE01 (sample SAMN08240022, study PRJNA423297) | Human gut metagenome, whole genome shotgun sequencing project. | reverse complement strand
TGAACATCGGGAAGACAGCGGCAGAGCTGGATGCGGAATACACGAACTACAGGTTCACGGTGGTAGCGGCAGACTTCACAATCACGCAGAACGAAAGTGGACTGAGTGTGGATGCAGCAGACGTTATCAAGACCTATGACGGTAATGCTTATGGTGTAGAACCGATAAGTGTTCCAGAAGGTGCTATTATCACTTACAAGGATGCTGATGGTAATTATACACTGACAGAAAGTCCAACGAGGAAAGATGTTGGTACTATCACAGTAGAATTCAAGGCAAGCTTGTACGGATATGCAGATGCATATGGAGATGCAAAAGTAACAATTAATACTAGGCCAGTAACTATTACTGTCATCTCAACAAGCAAAGAGTATGGGCAGCAAGATCCTGCATTTACGGGAACAATAGAAGGTTTGATTGCTGACGAAGATTTAGGAACAGTAACATATGGCCGTGTAGCTGATGATGTTGGTAAAGAGAATGTTGGTGATGATATTTCGTTAACAGCTCTCTATACACCAAATACGAACTACGAAGTAACAATTATTCCTGGCAAATTAGTGATTTTAGCGTCAGGTGAAAATGCAGTAGTTGTAACAGGTCGTATAGTTACCTACGATGGAACTGCATATGGCTTAACTGATGCACACGCAGTAAGAGACAAATCAATATTACATTACTCAACTGATAATGTAACATTTACGGAAGATGTACCTACATTTACAGAAGCCGGAGTCTATGTGGTATACGTGAAGGCTACCAATCCTAATTATTTAGAAACACAGGTAGCTGAAGGAAAAGTAATCATTAATAAGCGGGATATCACATTTACAGCTGGTTCTTCAAATAAAGTCTATGATGGTAATCCATTGATGAATGATTCTGCAACAATTAGCTCAGGGACCATTGTAGATGGGCAGACATGGACGGTTAAGGTAACTGGAAGTCAGACTGCTGTAGGAACAAGCAAGAATGTGGCAAGTGGAGCAGAGATAAAAGATGGAGAAAGAGATGTGACTGCAAATTACAATATTAGTTACATTTCAGGTGACTTGACCGTTACATCACCCGGAAGTAGTGGTGGCGGTGGCGGAGGAGGAGGCGGCAACTCAGGCCGTGTAACCCCATCAACCGATGGCGGCCCAGGAGCAGTAACCATCATGCCAGAAGACGTACCGTTGGCACAGCTTCCAGGTTCACCAGTTGACCCAACAGTGATTGATGACGGAGAAATCCCGTTGGCAGCACTGCCAAAGACAGGACAGAGTTCTGTTAAATCAACACTTACAATGATGATGTCCGGCATCTTCCTGATGCTGACAGCCATGAGCAAGAAGCGGAAAGAAGAGGATTCCTGATAATCATTAATCAAGGATAAGTTACAGGTAACAAAAGCATAAGAGAGGGCGGCGCCTTACGGCTGAAGGATTATCAGCCGGAGGGTGCCGTCCCTTTTTTGCGTAAAAATCAATCCCGGTTTTATGTAATCGAAGCCCACGGGAGGTAAATCCCATGACCAAGCATAAATGATTTAAAAGATAAAAACCAATTTACAGAATTTTCTAAAATGTAACTGGTTTGTAACCTGCATTTGTTATACTGTCCCTAGATAACAAAAATCCTGATTTTGGAAATAGAATGTAAGAAAGGGGAAACAGTATGGAAGGAAAGAAAACAGCCAGGGCGATTGTAAGAAGCATGCACAGTGTGCAGAGAAGGTTCCTTGCATTTGTACTTGCGGCTGCAATGACCATCACAAATGTAGGCGTAAATGTGAATACGGCGTATGCAGCCAGTTCATCGGAACCAGTTACATTTTCAATGAGCGGCTCACAGCTTGTGCAGGCCATTGAAGACGCGATTGCCAATGGTAATGAAGTCACAGCAGATGACCTTGATTTCACCAATGGAAAGATTGCTGAATTTGAGGAATTATTATTTGGGGAGGGAAAGATTTACGAAGCATTCCCTGAGCCGGAAGGCGGCAGTATGGATGCAGAACTCCGCGTGTTTGTACGCCTGCCTGAAGATGCAGATGACATGTATATGGTAACTGGCGATGAGGAGATTATTTTCTTATATGTCAATAACGGTGATGACACCATCAGCTGTACCACTGAAATCACAAGAATGGATGATGGTAAGGAAAAGGTCAAAAAGACCAAGCGCGTAACGGTAAAGAGTTATGAGTCGGCATATGGTGATGAGGAAGTAAATTTTATTTCTAAACCAGCCGAGACACCGGCACCCGAAGAAAACCAGGGACCATCTGCAGAAGAAACAACTGCTCCTGCAGAAACCGTGAATCCAGATGGGACAACAGTACCGGATGAGGACGGAACCGCAGCAGCTCCGGAGGAGACAACAGCCGCAGAAGAAAGCACATCTTCTGAGAGCACAACCGCACCGGAGGAAACAGATACACAGGAGGAAACCACGGCAGCTCAGGAAGAAAGTCAGACAGAGCCCCAGACAGGGTCAGATGCCGCTGAACCTACCGAAGAAAAAACTCCTGAAACAGAAGCTCCCCAGCTGGATGAAACAGAAGCCTCTGAAACAGATGCCCCACAGCCGGATGAAACAGAAGCCCCGGAAACAGAGGCGCCAAAAGCAGAGTCTCTTGAAACAGAAACATCCAAGCCTGAATCAACCGGACCAGTGGCATCTATTATGCGTCATTACGCACCGGTAGTTGCAGATAATGAGAACGGAGATGCAGCGCCGGAGCCGAAGGAAGAGACAGATGCTCCAGAGGCAAAGGAAGACACAGAAACTCAGGAGCCGGAGAAAGAGGAAGAACCCAATGCAACAGAGGCGCCGGAAAAAGAAGAGGCAGCCGTTGGCAAGGACGAGACAACGGAAGCAATAGAGGGAACCACAGAGACAACCGAAGCAGCTGGTTCAGCCGAATCCCCACAGGCTTCCGAAGAGTCAGCAGAAGGTACTGATGCAGAAGCAGACAAAGAAACCACTGTACCGGATACAGAAGAGACAACCGCGGCTTCAGAAGAGAGCGGTTTCACGGATAACAGTGAAAGCAAGGCGGATGTATCTTCAGAGCCGGAAGGAACAGTTGGAACAGCTACATCATCCACAGCCCAGCAGACAGAAGAAAGCCCTTCGGAAGAGAAGCATGTTTCCAAGGCTGGCACCACGGATTTGGTTGGAATGGGGTATTGCTCCACTGCAAAGGTATATGCAGCTACACTCAACCAGCTGAAGGCTTTAGATGATTTTGACGGATACAAGGTATCCTATGCCGTATACCCAGAGGCAAGCGCACGTATCGTGGAAGGCCTCAGGGGCGTGGAAGAGGGAGGAACATTAACATTTGGCGTAAAGAACCAGCTTGGTTCTGCCATTGATTATGTTTCTGTAAATGATGAGATTATCGAGGCGGATGCAGTTGTTGATAATGAAAATGGTTCCCAGACCGCATGGTATTCGGTTCCGGATATCTATGAAGAGCAGGATGTAGAAGTTTATATGAATGAGACCATGGCCCATCCCGCGGTTGAACTGGAACCTATTGTGATGGACGACGGTGTAATCATTTATATCAGCGCTGATGAAGGCGTTCTTCCTGTTGGAGTAACAGCATCTGCTGCAAGGGTAAGTGAAGATGTTGAAAATGCAGTAAAAGAAACTGCACAGGCAGACGCGGAAGGCAAAATTGTTTCATCTGTCATGGCTTATGACATTAACCTCTGGTTAGGCGATAAGCTGCTGGATTCAGATATCTGGGGCGGAAGCAAGCGGGTAAGGGTAACATTTGCAGGCGCTCCTGTGGAAGAGCAGAATGCCCAGTCCGACAAAGTTGAGGTCATGTATGTTGAGACTGTCCAGGACAATGATAAGGAAGAAAAAGAAAAGGTAGCTGCACAGGAGATTGACGTTCAGGCGGCAGATATTGTAAATGTTGAAGCGGTTGGCGCCTCTGTTGACGAAGCAAGCGTATCCTTTGAAGCAAAACATTTCTCCATCTATGCTATCGTAGGAACTGAACAATACAAGAATTCCTATACCATGTATGCAGGGCAGACCATAAGGCTGGAAGCACGCAATGCCCTGATTGGAGGGACGTGGACTTCATCTGACCCAAGTGTAGTAAGCGTGGAGGAGAGCGGAACTGTCTGGTATCCATATGCGTTTGTACATGCCAAAGATACAAGCGGTAAAACTGTAACACTCACCTATTCATATGGATGGAATGGCCGTTACAAGCAGAAATTTGAGATTACGGTAAAGAAGCATGAGGTTAAAGCATATTTCTATGTTCAAAGACCTGGAATGGATCCTGATTCTTTGGAAAATAAAGACTGGAAATATGTAGGATATGGAAACATTGATGTAAGCGGTATTAAGAACCAGCATGGAACGGATATGGTAGGGGGAGAGGGGCATTACAGCCTTGATAATCCGGCCGGCAGAGTCATTAATTATCCGTCTGATACCAACATCAAGAAAATCATAGCAGATCTTTATGGGGTCAATGTTAATGATATTGATGTGGAAATATCATATTCACCATATAAGATAACCTATCCAATGGGATGGGTGGATGCAGATAATAATCCACATGATCAAGGAAAGGCAGTTTACCATGTGGATATGACAGCCAGCGTCACTACCAGGGAAAAGGCTACGGCAACCTATTGGTTATGGGATGCAGGCGAACAAGGCTATCAGCCTGTTGAGAGTCATGATGTAAGTATCGGAGACAAAACATCTCCGAAAAAAGTATATGATGATGTAAAGACAGTGGACGGAGTGGAATATCGGTTCAGCGGATGGTACGCAGATGCGGAGCGCAGCCAGGCGGTGGGATTCCCGTACCAGGTTGACAAGATGGTTAATTTCTATGCCAAATATATTCCGAATCCATTTATAACGATTTATTATGAGGCCGTAGGCGGAGGCAGCGTATCCCCAAGCACAGATCAGTTTATGGCATATACAGAAGGGCCGGCAGGCTCAACAGGCACAACGCCTCTGGGATATGAATTCAAGGGCTGGTTTAACAATGATATGGGACTTGGAACCCCCATTTCTACCAATCTCAAATTCACACCCAGCAAGCCGGCAGGCGGCTGGACAGACGGAATGACCTTCTACGCGGTATGGGAGGGGAATAGCGACGCCCTTACCTATGATGCCAACAAAGGCACCGGAGAAATGTCTGCAAGTACTGGAAATGTGGGAAGTGAAGTAGCGGTAAAGGAAAACCAGTTCACCAGACAGGGATATTACTTTGCGGGCTGGAACACAAAAGCAGACGGAACCGGCACCACATACATGCCAGGTGAAAACTATACACTGACAGCAGGTGATGATATTCTGTTTGCAGTATGGAAGGAATTAGGGACCTTTAAGGTTTGGGCATACTATCCTGATACAAATCCAGACCTCAGTTACGGGGATTATATTAACATTTATGAAGATTATGGCCCGGATAATGCACCTCTGACTTACAAAAAGAATGGAACACAGAGCGGGGAGAACCTGACCCTTGAAGGTATAAATGAAATTCTGGCATACAGCAAGGCCGAGACGGAAGCGAATCATATGGGAGCTAAAATCAGTTCCGTATATCTTCAGTATGAGACAAATGCAGGATGGTCCAAAGCGATTTATGCGACATTAAAAGACAGTAAAGCTATTGCATTTGATGGGTTAGATGATGAAGTATTCCATGAAGGCAAAGAGTCACGCCTGCATATCACTTACAAACTTCCTAGAACTGTCCAGGTTGAATATTGGAAGAATATAGGTACAGGTTATGAACTGGTGCCTTCTGAAGGATATGGAATTGGTCCGGATTTCGTATATGCTTATGATTATATCAGTATTTCAGAGACCAGCACATCCAGCCAGGATATTATAAAAGCGGTTCCGGCCTCACTGCGGGGCTACAGTACTGGTAAAGTAGTCTTTAAGACAGGAACTGATGTGCCATCAGGGGAAGAGGATGACTTAGGGAAGAGTTTCCGCGTAAAGGATACCAGGGCGGCTCAAAGAATCTGTATCTTATTAGAGGAAAATGAGGATGTAACCCTGACTTACGTAGCAGGCCTTGGCGGCAGCGTGAATCCTGCAAGTGAGACAGTGGCTCCTGCCACCGGCATTGCAAAAGGTTCCGCAGCAAAGGCATCACCAGGATACCATTTTGTAAACTGGACAGTGGCTGACAAAGTAGTGGGAACCAATGTCTCCTTAGAGAGACAGGAAATAGATGCAGTGGCAAAAGCCAGCGGCGTTTATAAAGCCACCGAGTTTAAAGCTAATTTTGAAGAGGATGCAGATATAACCATCAACTATGTGGCAGCTAAGGGTGGAAATGTCGATTTATCAAGTGAAACCCTTGCCCCGGCAACCGGAAAACCGGAAGGATCCAAAGCAGTTGCAAAAGATGGATATGTATTTACCCATTGGACAGATACGGCTGGTACAAAGGTAGGAGTAGATGCAGACTTTATTCCGAAAAAGAATCCTGAAACCCAGGTATTTGAAGCAGATACCTATACAGCGCATTTTGCCATAAGAGGCGACCTGAGTTATAAGGTTGAATACTACTATGACGGAGTGTTAGGGGAAGTTGATTCCAAAGATAATGTTGCATTTGGAACAGACATTCCATTTACCACCGTACCAAGAGATTTTAATGGCAGGAATTATATCTTTGAAAGCGCCAATGGTCCTAAGACAGTAGGTTCTGACAGCAATGTTAATCTTGTAAAGGTATATTATGTATTAGATGAAATTGGTGTGGAGATTCCTCAGAACCCAGATGGGATACCTGATAAATATCAGATAACCTTCACCTTTGTAACTGGCAATAATGGAACTGTAAGCGGGACCACAAGTGAGGTACACACCATCCAGCAGATAACCAGGGACCCGGAAACCAATGAGATTATCAAGGTCGGCAGCGTGACACCGGCCCATCCAAGGGCTAACGTCACGGCAGCAGCCAACAGCGGGTATGCATTCAGCAACTGGAGCATAGACGGAAATGCAGGTAAAACGTACAATAACACAGATGCAATCCAGGCAGATGCATTTGTTCATGACACCACATTTATAGCAAACTTCAGAACCGCTGGCGGAAGCGGCGGCAATGGAGGCGGTGGGGGCGGAAGCAACTCCGGCGGTCCGGGACGTTTTTCGCAGTCCGATGACAGCGGTCCGGGAGCAGTGAACATTGCACCCCAGGATGTGCCGTTAGCGCCACTGCCCGAGACACCGTTTGACACTACCCTGATTAATGATGATGAAATACCTTTGGCACCTCTGCCAAAGACTGGCCAGGGTTCAGTTAAGTCAACCTTAACCATGGTGATGTCCGGTATATTGCTGATGCTGACCGCTATGAGCAAAAAGCGGAAAGATGAGGATGCCTGAAGCAGCCATAACTGAAGTAGTCATAACTGAATCGGTCATAACTAAAAGAACCAATCTAAAAGGAATCAATCCAAAAGGCAGCGCCTGATAGCTGGAATATGGCTGGAAGGCGCTGCCTTCCTTTTTGCCTTAACAGGATGAGTGCAATGGAAAAACCCGCCTCATCTTTATGACATTTGTCAGGGACATTGACAATTCCCCAACAATCAAGTATTATAATTATATTCTTACATATTTACAAAGTTTAAATCATTTAATTAATATGTGCATTCGCACATTCTGGCAGTTTCTGCCGAACAATCACATTTCTATCAAACGGCAGGAATCCAGGATGACAGTTATTTTTTAATCCGTCTGAAATCCTGCCTGTATAAGGAGGTACGGATGAAGAGAAAGACATTTATGTCAGAGTAGCTTGAGGCAGCCGGAATCAATGTGCAGAATGATGCCCATGCTAAAAGGGTTCTGGGCAGCAGGCAGGTCCTGGCCAGGATATTACAGGGAGCGGCAGAGGAGTACAGAGGGTATTCCGCGGAGGAGATTGGAGCATGGATAGGCCTGATATCCATATTGAGTGACCTGGTGCGGCCGGGAAGCGGCTCTGCGGACCGGATGATTTGTATGAACGCCCCTGCTTATGTTGGCAATGCCATGTCAGAATACCGGATAACGAAAACGGATGTCATGGGCAGGATACCGGAGCTGAAATCCAGCTATGATAAGCTGTCGGTAGTCATCATATGTCTGGATGGGAGGAACGCGGGTGATTCTAAGGGAAGCCTCCATGGCTTTTTAGGCACACTGCTGTCACCGGACATGTCGGTGGATGAAAAGAGAGGGATTCTGGAGCAGGACTATGGCATGAAGATGGAACAGGAACTGGAAGAGGAGTTGAGGCAGATGTGTAATTTGAGTGAAGCAATTGAGGAGAGAGGGTTTAGTAAGGGGTTTAGCCAGGGAATAAGCGAGGGAATTGAAGACTTTGCGGCATTGACGGAAAATCTGTTAAAGGAGTCCAGACTTGGGGATCTGCAGAGGGCTGTAAAGGATGAGGCGTTCCGCAGTCAGCTTTTTGAGGAATATAATATAAAATCAAGGTAGAAGCAGGACGGTTTGGTCTGCCAAAGGAGATATATGTCAAAGAAAACAATGAAAGCAGTAGTATACAAACACACAGGAACCATTGCGCTTGAGGAGCGGCCGTTACCAGGACTGCTGGATTCCAGGGATGCGGTCATAAAGGTGACATTGACCACAATCTGTTCCAGCGATATCCACATCCAGCACGGGGCAGTCCCAAGGGCGGTTCCGGGAACTATCCTTGGACACGAATTTGTGGGGATTGTGGACCAGGTGGGGAAGGATGTAAAACGGTTTAAGCCCGGAGACCGGGTTGCGGTTAATGTGGAAACATTTTGCGGGGAATGTTTTTTCTGCAAAAGGGGTTATGTGAATAACTGTACGGATGAGCACGGAGGCTGGGCCCTGGGATGCCGTATTGACGGGGGAAGGCTGAATACGTAAGGGTACCGTTTGCGGATAACGGCCTTACCCCTATTCCTGATAATGTGACGGATGAAGATGCCCTGTTTACCGGCGATATCCTGTCCACCGGGTACTGGGGAGCCTCCCTGGCTGAAATCAGACCGGCTGATACGGTTGCCGTGATTGGGGCGGGCCCCACAGGGCTGTGTACCCTTATGTGCGCAGGATTGTATGGTCCGGCCCGGGTGATTGCAATCGATGTTTCAGATGAGCGTCTTGAGCTTGCTAAAAAACAGGGACTGGCGGATGTCATACTTAACCCACTTAAGCAGGATGTGGTTCAGGAAGTGCTCCGGCTTACAGAGGGGCGGGGAGCGGATGCGGTCCTGGAGGCAGCCGGCGGCAAAGACACCTTTAAGACTGCCTGGAAGATTGCAAGGCCCAATGCGGTGGTTTGCGTGGTGGCTATGTATGAGGAGGCCCAAGTCATCCCTCTTCCGGATATGTATGGGAAAAACCTTGTTTTTAAGACAGGGGGAGTGGACGCTTCCTGCTGCGGGGAAATCATGGAACTGATCCGCGCCGGCAGGCTTAATACCAGCTGTCTGATTACACACCGCACCACGCTGGAACATATCATGGAAGCCTATGATATATTCAGTAATAAAAAGGACCATGTCATCAAATATGCGGTGAAGGTTGGGTGATGCGGCATATTTACAATATTTTTACACAGCCAATATAGTGATAGAAAATAACAGGTAAATGTTGTATGATAGAGAGAGCGGATTCATGATGGTCTGCTTTCTCTTTTTAAGAGTATTTTTAAACGGGAAATGAGGTGTTATCTTGCAGCAGGCAAATACAGACATGATAAAGGGCAGCATATTCAAATCCATACTATGGTTTTCCATTCCGCTGTTGATTGGCAATTTCTTTCAGCAGCTTTATAATACCGTGGATTCCTATGTGGTGGGGAATTTTGTGGATACCAATGCCCTGGCGGCCGTGGGGGCGTCCACGCCGGTGATTAACATGCTGGTTGGCTTTTTCATGGGCTTATCTGCGGGAGCGGGCGTGGTCATATCCCAGTATTTCGGCGGACGCCGGAAGGAAGATATGAGTAAGGCGGTCCATAGCTCCATTGCGCTTACGGCACTTCTCAGCGTAGTGTTTACCGTGGCCGGGATGCTTTTTACAAAGCCCCTTCTCAGGGCCATCGGGGTGCCGGAGGAGGTGCTGCCGCATTCCTCCCTGTATCTGACCATTTATTTTGCAGGGATGACATTCTCCCTGTTTTATAATATGGGGTCGGGTATCCTGCGCGCAGTGGGGGATTCCCGGCATCCCCTTATCTATCTGGCAGTTGCCAGCCTTGTGAATATTGCGCTGGACTTCCTGTTTGTGTGCGGGTTCCATATGGGGATAGCAGGTGTGGCCATTGCCACCATCATAGCCCAGGCCGTGAGCTCGGCCATGGTCATGTACAAGCTTATGCATACCCAGGAGGATTATAAACTGGAACTGCGCAAGATACATTTTCATAAAAAGATGGTTAAGAAAATCATCGCCTTCGGATTCCCCGCAGCCCTTCAGCAGAGTATTACATCTTTTTCCAATGTAATCGTGCAGTCCTACATCAACCGGTTTGGCGCAACTGCCATGGCTGGTTATTCTGCGGCCATCAGGATTGACGGGTTCCTCCAGCTGCCTCTGCAGAGTTTTAATATGGCCATTACCACGTTTGTGGGACAGAATATCGGGGCAAAGCAGTACCGGCGTGTGAAGAAGGGAATCTGGGCCGCATGGGTGATGAGTTCCCTGGTCATCCTGGTTGGTTCCGTGGGCATGTATTTCTTTGCGCCTTACCTGATTGGCGTATTCACGGACGATGTACAGGTGATTGCCAATGGAAGCGGTATGCTGCGCATCTTCTCCTATGCATATATTGTGCTGCCGGTGGTACAGATCCTGAACGGGGCCCTGCGCGGCGCCGGACTTTCCAAGATTCCCATGTATTACATGCTGGGATGCTTTGTTGTGCTGAGACAGATTTATCTTATGATAGCAGTTCCTTTGACCAACAACCTGTTTGTGGTAATGACCGGTTGGCCGGTTACATGGGTGATATGCGCCATTGGGATGCTGGCGTATTATCTGAAGGCGGACTGGCTGCCTGAGGAGGCAGCGGCAGCACAGAAAAAGGAAGTGAAATAGCGGGAGGCTTTGTTCAGCCCTCCCACATTTCTTTAATCGTGAGTTTCTTTAATCGTGAGTTTCTTTAATTCTGAGTTCCTTTAATCCTGCATACCTCTGATCCTGCACACCGCCCGCCCCTCGTGGGCGTCCAGGGTCAGGCTGGCCCCGCATTTCCTGACGTCATATACCTTTACAATCCGAAGCATTTCCGGCTCATCCGGGCACAGCCCTGCCAGTATCTCCGGGCAGCCTGCCAGCAGTTCCGGCTGATAAAGACGGGTCTTGCTGTTGTCATTGATGGCGCCGTAGTAGACATCTGCCTCCACCATGTCCTGGAACATGTGGCTGCCATAGGACAGTTCCGGGTGGTATCCTGCCTTATCATAGGCAACTTCGCAGATGGCGTTGAACTGGCTGATTTCCGAGTAAGCTACCGGGACACCCAATTCAGGTGACGAGGTGCCGATCCTGCCGGGGACCAGAAGCATTAACTTGTAATCCGTATCTTCAAAGCGTTGGTTTATCCTGCCGATTAACCGCGCCACATCCGGTTTTTTCGCATAGGTATATTCGTAATATTGCTGTGGATCCACCCAGACAATGTAATCAATCCGCTCTTCCTTGGAACGCCGCATGGACGTCCTTCGCACGTCAAACAGAAGTTCATGGTCCACGCCTTCCGGAATCCGCACCTGTTCGGAACGGACGGCCTGGAGGGGCCTGCATTGCAGCAGGTTCAGCTTCCATCCGCCCTGATCCGGGCAGGAAACGGCAAATTCCACATCCACAGGGCGTTCATACGCTGCTTCCAGCATTTTCATAAGGTCCCGCATCAGATGTATGAAATCCATGTCATCCACCAGTCCCTGGCAGTCTGCAAAGTATACCTTTCTGTAGATATGGCGTTCCGCCAGCATGTCTTCCGCCTCCGTATCCCTGCTTAAGACCATTTTTTTCTGCCTGTCTGGCAGAAAACCTATTATCTGTTCCAACGGCTTTGTGCAGAGCTGTTTGGCGGCAAAGTCCAGCACGTCCACCTTCCGCTGGGAGAATTTGTGCCGATCTGCCATGGTGGTGCGCAGATTGGCCTGTGCCCGGTCCAGGCATATGAGACGTGGGTAATCCCCTGGGGTCCGTTCCACTGCACGGGTACCGAGTCCGGCTACCATGCGCAGCATGCCTGCCTCAGGATTCAGATATTCCATCCACTTATATGGATTGTAAGAACAGCCCATTCCGGCTGCAGCCGGAAAATAGAAACTGCCGTACGCCTGCCCTGCCACCTGCTGGATCAGCAGCGCCATCTGTTCATCCACATCCAGCAGATGACGTTTCCTGCGGTATTCAATGGCCTGTTCATTCATTACGCTGGCATAGACACGGCGGATGGCGTCCTCCAGTTCCTCCAGCCGTTCCTTCTTTGTTCCCTGGTTCATACAGAAGATGGATTCGTATTTGCCGGAAAAGGCATTGCCATATCCGTCTTCCATGATACTGCTGGAACGTACAATAATAGGGGTGGTTCCATAATGGTCCAGCATGTCTGCCAGTTCTTTATGTATATCATCCGGAATCATGCCCTTCCTTAACCGGTTTGTCAGTTCTTCTGTTTCCTTAAAATGCTCCTTTTCCAGGGTATGCTGCGCCTTAAGCTCGGCACAGCGGTTCAGCACCAGGTACCGGTAGAATACATCCGTGCCGATAAAGAAGGAATTATGCGGTTCGATATGTCCGGAGTATTGGGGCATGTTCCCTTCAATCAGTTTTCTCGCCACAAGCAGGCCGCAGGCCTTGCCTCCTATGACCCCTCCGCCTATCTTGCGCTCCCAGACCTTACGGAAATCTTCATCTGTAAAATGTTTCAGTATCAGCCGTTCCATATGGCTTTCCGTGGTCATCAGCTGGTTGCAGATGCATTTGCGTTCCTCATTGGTCAAATGCTCTCTTTTTAATATATCAGGATAATCTGCCATTCTTTACCGCCTTTCCCCATATAGGATGTTCATCCGTATTTGATTTAATCATAGGGTATTTTTGGGTGAAAGGCAAGGGGAAAGGTAAATGTGCAGGAGGAGAAGGATGTTGGGCGGCGCAGGGGCAGATAGGGAGTTGTAAAGGCGTCTTTTTGGAAAAAAGGGAAGAGGGGGATGGCAGACAAGATTCCATATTGACAGGCATCCGGTTTGGACTTACAATATTAGTATACATATGTATACTAATATGCGCTGATACAAACAGGAACAGATTGCGGTACGGTTTTTATGATAGTATTAAAACATGGCGGCATCGAAGCTATAGGGATATTGAAGCTACGCAGCATAAAATGACAGGAATCCGGAGGACTTAACATGGAAAAGATTAACCTATCAGACGGTGAATGGAAATTAATGAACCTTTTATGGCAGAATCCGCCCAAAACAATCACCCATCTCACAAAGGAATTGGAACAGACAACCGGATGGGGGAGGAATGTTATCATCACCATGCTGAAGCGGCTGGAAGCCAAAGGGGCTGTCTGCCATGAGGAGGGGGAACGGGCCAAGCTCTTTTACCCCTGCGTTGAGAGGGACGGGGCGGTTATTGAGGAGACCAGGGGATTCTTGAACCGCATGTACCAGGGAAGCTTAAGCCTGCTGGTCAATGCCATGGTGAACTCCAGCGGATTATCAGATGAGGAGATTGAGGAATTGAAGGCAATTCTTGATAAGGCAGAGGAGGAGCGCCATGGCTGAGACATTAATTACTTCATCAGTCCTGATTCTGGGAATCATCCTTCTTCGCTTTCTTTTAAGGGGAAGGATCAGTCCCCAGCTTCAGTACGGCATATGGGGACTTGCGGCAATCCGGCTGGTGATGCCGTGGTTTTATCCTGTGCTGGGCTTTATGGGGAATATGACAAGCCCTTTCAGTGTGATGAATGCAGCGGAGACTGTCCGGGAACAGGCTGCTTTAAGGCCGGATCTTAAAACGCTGATCCATAATCTGGCTTCAGGGCAGGTGACACATTATACGGCTCCTGCCACCATGGCCCAACGGGCAGCGGGGATTGACTGGCAGATGATCATCCTGGTTTTGTGGGGTGCGGGCGGCATCCTTTTGTTTATATGGATGCTCTGGATTAATTTCCGTTTTTCATGGCGCCTTTACAGAAGCAGGGAACGTTATCACGGAGATACCTATGGGGTCACGGAGCTTCCGGTCTATTTGGTTGAAAATCTGGCTGTTCCCTGTTTCATGTCCTATCTGGGTGACCGGGCCATTTACCTTCCAAAGGACATGGAGGGAGACGGAACCCGCATGTCTCATGTGCTGGTCCATGAGGACTGTCATGCCCGCCGCCGCGACCATATCTGGGGAGGGCTGCGCTGTATCCTGCTTTGCTACTACTGGATTAACCCGCTGGTATGGGCGGCCGCGTTCTTATCCAAGCGTGACTGCGAGCTGTCCTGTGATGCGGATGCGGTCCGGCGTCTGGGGGAGGAGGAGCGGTTTTCCTATGGAAGGACATTGATTGACCTGACTGTCAAACCCAGGGCTGCGTCCGGATTCCTGAATATTTCTTCTGACATGTGGAATGGGAAAAAGGCTGTGAAGGAGCGTATTTCCATTTTGGCAAAACATCCGAAAACCACGGGAGTCATGGCGGCGCTGATCGTGCTTGCGCTTTCCTGGCTGGCGGTGTGCACTTATACAGGGAAAAAGCAGGATGACATAGGAGCCAGGGCAGGGCAGTGGGCCCAGGCTTTTTGTGACAGGGATGGAACGGCATTATATGGTATGTATGATCCGGGACATCCGGAAGGCTTTTATAAGATGGAACCGGTCATGTCACTGCAGGATGACCCGTATATCAGTTTCGGATGGTCCAGTCCTTGGCCCATGGACCATCTCTATCAGATTCATAATCAGGAAAATCAGACTGAGATTACCTACTATGCCATGACCTCTGACCCGCACCGGTGGGTATGGAAGGAGCGGATTACCTGGAAGAAGACAGGCGGTGTCTGGTATGTGGACCAGAGCCAGCTGACCCAATATGAAGAAATCCATTCTGCTGCTGGGTTTTATGAGGCATACAGCGGCGGGATTGCCGGGACACCCATGGATTACAGGCAGGAAGGGATGGCAGAGGCACTGAACCGGAATGCCCGGACAGATATGGTGTACCAGGACCTGCTGGACCCTGGACTGGCCATGGAAATGCTCCTGAATCTCCAGGGAGGGGAGGCCGCGGTTGTGAAAGACGGTGATGTGATGGTGGCTGTCTACACGTTCCCGGATAAAAGCCAGGCAGCTGTTTCCATGATTCAGCCCTTTGGGGCTGAGGGAATCTGGATACCGGAGGAGATATGGGAGGCGCCGGAGGGAATGGAGGACGGGGTGATACCGGAAGATGGAGGGACAGACGGGATAGGAGCGGGAGATGGAACCGGGGCAGCAGATGGAGCCGGGACAGCAGATGGAACCGGGACAGCAGATGGAACCAGGGCAGCGGATAGGGGGTCAGCAGACGGAACAGCAGCGGACGCGGACCGGCTTCCTGTAAAGACGGCGGGTCATCCGCAATCAGCCAAAGCCATCACGGCAGAAGATGTGATACGTCTGGCCGGAATCCGTGATACGGAAGATCTGGAAGCGCGGACCGCGGATTTTCCTGAACCGAATGAGGCGGACAGCAAGGAAGCGGGCGGTTTCCTTAACTGGTCTGAATACTACATGTTTTATTATAAGGGGGAACTGTACTCGCTGACTATCTCAGATGACAGGGAGGACGGCAGCCTGGCGGATATTATCCTGGTACGCCAGCCAACCTCAGAAATGCTGAATATTTACCGTACACCGGAAGATGTGAAGCATTATGGGATGACGCTGCCGGACGAAGAGGGCATCCGCCGCTTTTTAGATACCCATACAGCCATGACGGATTACATGACGTACCGGCTGCCCCGGGAACTGTCCAACCAGGAGTATACAGAGGCGCTGGGCAGCAGTACGGGGGGAAATGTATTTGCGACCTCAGACCCGGAAGACATAAAACGTCTGGACCATCTGGCTTCCCATATTGATTATGATACGGTTCCTAATTCATGGTGGGCTGCGGGCGCAGTGGAACGCTATACGGGCGGATGGCCGGACTGCAGGTTCAGTCAGGGCGGACTGTCAGGCATTGACCTTCCATGGAACCATTCCGTGTTTATCACGGAACCAGTCATGGTCATTGACTGTGAGGCCCCTGCCCTGCTGGTTCTGGTACAGCATGATTTATACACCCCTGCCTCACTGGAAGACGTGGAAGCTGAGTACGGACCTGTGCCGGAGAAGGACCGGACCTCCCGTATGTGGTATGTATTCTTTGCAAAGCCGGACAGCAGCGAGGTATATTCCATTTCACTGAATGCGGATTTATACGAGGATACGGATGTGCTGAAGCTGGCCAGAAGCGTTTATTTCACGGATAAAGCATGGACTGTCAAATAGCTGCTGCAGCCGCCGCTACAGCCGGAACCACATAGCCAGCCCTGACATGACGAATAATCCGATGACAATGGACACAGAGGCGGTAAAGCTGGATACAGCCGTGTCTCCCTTGCATTTTTCCGTATAGATAGGAGCCAGGGTGCTGACCGGGGCAAATACGGTCACGGCCAGCACCTGCCGCATTTCCAGGGAAAGGGGCGCAAAGTGGTAGATGGACAGGGAGAAAATGCAGGCAAATGCCAGCCGTCCCAGGATGACCCGCATGGCGTTCCGGAGGGCGGCGCTGCCATGGACAGGACGCAGCATCATCCCAATCATCAGCATGGCCAGAAAGCTGTTTGCCTGGTAAACCGGTTCCAGCAGGGCGTCCAGCCAGCCGGGAATCTGGATTCCAATGGAGGAGAAAACCAGCATCAGCATATAGGTGTCAAAGGGAATGGATCCCAGGAACCTTTTCCACACAGGCGTCTGCACGGAGCCATTGTCCCCGGTATCCAGATGCAGCAGGGTGGTTACCAGGGCATAGGAACCTCCGGTCATCATCACGGCATTGCCGGTATCGAACATGCAGGCAGCCACGGAGCCGGTCTGGCCGAAAAAATTCTGGATTAAGGGCAGGGTAAAACAGCCGATGTTGTATCCTGCTATATTAACCATGGTGAACATCCGGTCCTGGCGGTTCAGCTTACCTGTCAGGCAGTAGGCTGCCAGAAAGGGAAGGAGGCTGCACAGGAAGCCCATGGCAATCATGAGGTAAAGGGATGGTTCCTTTTCAAACCCGTAAAAAGAATGGATGACAGCGGCAGGGAGCGTGATATTGAGCACAAGCCTGCTGAATGTCTTCTGGTCATTGCTGCTTAAGATGTTCTTGTGCCTAAGCAGGCAGCCTGCCAGTATCAGTGCGCCGAAGGCGGCTGGTTTTATAAGGAAGCCCATGGATGTAAACCTCTTTTTCTATCAGATTTTATTTCCCTGCAAAAAGTCTGCTGTGGGTTAATTCTACTGCTGCCGGAGGGGCGGCGTCAACTGCTTTTTGTCTTGGGAGGTGTTTGGGAATTCATTCCCACCCTAAATCCTCATCATTCCCGACATGATACATCCTCCGGCCGCCCCGCATCCCAGCACTTCTTTTATCTGTGCCTCATCCAGATGGATGCCTCCGATTCCATAGACAGGGATGTCCGCCGCTTCACAGACCGCGCGCAGGAAGCCGGTCCCGCGCGCAGGCAGCCCTTTTTTGCAGTCCGTGGCATAGATATGCCCGGCAATGAGATAGGAGGCCCCAAGGGCCTCTGCCTCCAGGGCTTCCTCCACACTGTGGACAGAGACGCCTATTGTCTTAAAGCCATCCTGCAGGCCTGTGCCGGATGCCTCACGCAGCCGCCAAAGGGGGAGATGGATTTTATCCGCGCCCAGTTGGCGGGCTGTTTCCATGAAGCTGTGGGGAATGAAGGGAACCTGATATTCCCTGCATATCTTCATCACCTCTTTGGCCAGTTCACCATACCCAGCATCCGGTAAGTCCTTTTCCCTTAGTATCAGGGCAGCCGGATGAAAACAGCAGACCCGGCGGACCTGTTCCTCAAAGGGTCTGGAACAGAGGTTCCTGTTGGTGATTGCCAGGATGTGCCCTCTCAGTTCAGGGTCCATCATTAAATCCTCACACATAGATATAATCACTCATGACCGGCTGCAGATCCCGGGCAAGCAGGTCATGGAACACCTCATCCACGCTCCGCCCGTCCGATATCTCAAACTGGCCGTCCCCTTTCTCCTTGATTTCGTCCGAATGGCTGCCGATACCCGTGCTCACGCCTGCCGATATCTTGGTTGCGGCAATGGAAACCAGGTTGTCCCTTACCCGTGCGCACTCCCTGGTGGAGACAGTGATGCCTGCCCACGGCATCAGGAGGCGGTAAGCGCACACCACCTGAAGCAGCTGCGTTTCGTGTACATCCATGGGATTGATTCTGTCATTGTTGATGATTGGCCGGAGCCTTGGGCAGGAAAATGCAATCTCAGCATGGGGGTATTTCCTCTGCAGGAGCCAGGCATGGCAGCCGGCTGCGTATGCATCCCTGCGAAAATCCGCCAGCCCCAGCAGGGCCCCGAAGCCAACGCCCCGCATGCCGCCCATGAGGGCCCGTTCCTGGGCGTTGAGACGGTAAGGAAAACACCGTTTATGTCCGGACAGATGCAGGGTTTCGTACTTACCGGAATCATAGGTTTCCTGGAAAACCGTTATATAGTCAGCCCCGCATCCGTGCAGAAAGGCATATTCATCCGAATTCAGGGGATAGATTTCCAGCCCGATGACCTTAAAGTAGTTCCTTGCAATCTGGCAGGCCTCCCCAATGTAGGGGACTGTGGAATGGCTGCGGCTTTCGCCTGTAAGTATCAGGATTTCCTGCAGGCCGGTTGCTGCAATGGACTTCATTTCCTTCTCAATCTGTTCCGGGTCAAGCATGGCACGCCGGATCTTGTTCTTACAGTTAAACCCACAGTAAATACAGTAGTTTTCGCAGTAATTGGCAATATAGATGGGTGTGAACATTTGGACGGAGTTGCCAAAATGTTTTCTTGTCTCTGACTGGGCCTTCCTGGCAATCTCCTCAAGAAGCGGCTGCGCGGCAGGGGAGAGGAGGGCTGCAAAATCCTCAGGGCCGCGCATGTCATGGTTTAAGGCGGCCTTTACATCATCGGCCGTATAAGACGCCGGGTCATAGGACTCCATCATGGAAAGGACCTGGCGGTCAATGCCGGAATCAAGGACCTCCATGTCCGGAAGATAGGCCATGTGGTCGGTCCGCTCCATTTCCAGGTCCTGGCGTACCTGGGTGTTCAGTATGCTTTTATTAAACACATTGGTTTCATTCTTGTTATTGGACATAGTATCTGCCTTTCTGTGGTTTAGTCATGAAGGAATCCGGTCAGGGGGGAGGAGGCGCTGGCCTGCTTATCCAGGGTTCGTCCAAGCCCGGCCAGATAAGCCTGCCGCCCGGATTCAATTGCCAGCCTGAATGCATGGGCCATGGCAGGCACGTCCCCTGCGGTTGCAATGGCTGTGTTGGCCATGATGGCAGCCGCCCCCATTTCCATTGCCTCGCATGCCTGGGACGGGCGCCCGATTCCTGCGTCCACAATGATTGGAAGGTCAATCTCGTCAATAAGGATTTGGATGAAGTCCTTTGTGCACAGCCCCTTGTTGGTTCCGATGGGGGCGGCCAGGGGCATGATGCAGGCAGCGCCTGCATTGGCCAGGTCCCTGGCTGCGTTCAGGTCCGGGTACATATAGGGCATGACCACAAAGCCTTCCTTGGCAAGGATTTCTGTTGCCTTCACGGTCTCGGTATTGTCAGGCAGCAGGTATTTTGCGTCGCGGATGACCTCTATTTTCACAAAGTCCCCGCATCCCGCTGCCCTGGCCAGGCGTGCAATGCGCACAGCCTCATCTGCATTCCTGGCACCGGAGGTATTGGGAAGAAGGGTCACATGCCCCGGTATATAGTCCAGTATGTTTGCAGGCCCTCCTTCATTTGCCCTGCGCAGGGCCAGGGTGATGATTTGGGCATCTGCCTGCTCCACGGCAGCTCGGATCAAATCCAGGGAATACTTGCCTGAGCCCAGGATGAAACGGGAGGTGAAGGTATGCCCTCCCAGGATGAACGGGTCGTGGTCTGTCTGAGTGATTTTGTCTGTCATTGTCTGAAATCTCCTTTTTTATGTGTTTGATGGGGCTGCCGTGAGTTATCAGATACGCCCTACGGATCCTCCTCACCCAGGATCAGCCGTACAATCATGTTGGCCTGATGGGCTGCGCAGAGCATTACCCTGGGCGCCATGAGGCCGGCTCCGGATGCAGGATCCGAGATGCCGTCCCCGCAGAGGTAGAAGTTTTTTCCGGCCTTCCTGGTAATCACGGTATTGCTGCTGCCAAACCCGGCCATGCCGGATGCGGCCACCAGATATTTGCCGGGGAAATGGGTCAGTATGCCATTGGCCAGCATGGCCTTGGCCTGCGGGCAATCAAATGCCTCGCAGATAATGGTTTCCCCGCTGAACAGGGAAACCAGGTTATCCTCTGTCACTTTCACGCGGTCCGTGTAAATATCCAGGTAAGGATTTATTTCCCTTAATGCATCTGCCAGCGCATCTGTCTTGCAGGTTCCCAGATGCCTGGCCGTATACTGCTGCCGGTTCAGGTTGGTGATGTCCACCACGTCAAAATCCACGAGATGCAGGTGACCCACACCAATCCTTGCCAGCGCTGCCGCCACATGGGAGCCAAGCCCTCCAAGCCCTGCCACGGCGACCCGTGCCTTATCCAGCTTTTCCTGGACCTCTTGGGTATGCCGTTCCCGCAGGGCTTTTTGCAGCTGTTCCCTGGTCACTGTATCATCCATTGTCATCCTCCTCCTACAAAATTTACGATTTCCATCACATCGCTGTCCGTCAGACAGGTTGTGTCATAGCTGTCTTTTGGCAGAATGCCGCCGTTCAGCTCCACGGCAATGCAATCCAGCCGGTAATTGTGTTCCATAAGATATGTACTGACTGGCACTGCCTGCGTCAGTCCAACGGTGATACCATTGATGACTGCCATTGTTCCACCTCCTTTGCTGTGGGATTGTTGCATGATATGGGCATAAAAAAAGTTCACGAAGCAATACACCCGCGGTGGTGCACCCCTTCGTGAACATCTGCTCACTCTGTTTACCAATATGGATTTTAAGGCAGCCGGATATAAGGTATCTGGCTTTCAAGCAATAAAAAACGGGAATACCAAGGTATTCCCGCATAAAAGCTGCTTCATGGGTCCCTACGTTGGCATTATCCAAATCAGGTTCATGGGTCGAAGTTCACAACTTCCTCTCAGCCTATCAATAAGCTCCCCTGTTTATGGAAATCAGTATAAGATATGGAAGGGGATTTGTCAACAGGAAATTTGCGGTTTGCCTGTCCGTCGAATCTGCCTGTCCGTTACCTGTCCGCGATTTACCGTTGGGCGTTACCTGTTAAGGACACTGGCCCCGTTGGTGGCAATTACCTCCTTATACCAGTCAAAGGATTTTTTCCTTTTCCTGTTAAATGTACCGTTGCCATAGTCATCACAGTCCACGTAAACCATGCCGTACCGCTAGCTCATCTGGTTGGAGGAGTTGGACACAAGGTTGATACAGCCCCAGCATGTATATCCCATCAGTTCCACGCCGTCCCGGGTCACAGCGTCATACATGGTTTTGATATGCTCCTGCATGTAGTGGATACGGTAATCATCCTGTATGCTCCCGTCTGCTTCCGGCACATCCTGGGCGCCCAGACCATTTTCCACAATGAACAGAGGAAGACGGTAGCGGTCATACAGATCCACCATGGAAATGCGCAGTCCCACAGGGTCAATCTGCCATCCCCATGCGCTTGCCTTCAGATACGGATTTTTGATGGCGGCACATGTATTGCCCTCGGCCACGATAAGGCCCGTGGTGTCAGCGGCTGAGCAGGAAGAGGAGTAGTAGGAGAAGGAAATGAAGTCTACAGGGTAACTTCCAAGTATCTCATCATCCCCTGTTTCCTTTTTCAGGACAATGTTTTTCTTCTTATAAAGGGCTTTCAGATAGGCGGGATATCTGCCGAATACCTGTACGTCTGCAAAGGCCAGGGTGGCGCGCATATCCTGCTGGGCCTTCAGCACATCCTCCGGTCTGCAGGTATAAGGATAGAAGGTCAGCTTGGTCAGCATGCAGCCAACCTTGGAACCTGGAATGGTTTCATGGCAGATTTTTGTGGCCAGGGCACTGGCTACAAATTGATGGTGCATGGCCTGGTATAGGGCCTGTTCAAAGGCTTCATGGGAAGGAAAATGATCTTCTATAAGACCGCCTGTCATGAATGGGTGACGTATGACACTGTCCACCTCGTTAAAGGTGAGCCAGTATTTTACTTTATCCTTGTAGCGGTTGCAGATAGCTGTCACATAACGTGTAAAAAATGTAACAGATTCCCTGGAGTACCAGCCGTCATACTCGGTTACAAAAGCCAGGGGCGGCTCATAATGGGACATGGTGACCAGGGGCTCGATGCCGTATTTACGCAGCTCATCAAAGACACGGTCATAGAATGCCAGCCCCTCCTCGTTGGGGGTTTCCTCATCACCTCTTGGGAAAATCCTGGACCAGGCAATGGACATGCGGAACACCTTAAAGCCCATCTCGGCCATCAGCGCAATATCTTCTTTATAGTGATGGTAGAAATCAGAACCATGGCGCTTGGGATAGTAGGCGGTATCCTGTGTGCGGATGGCCTGCTCAATGTCCGCAGATGTGATTTCCCATTGCTTCTGCATATCCTCCACATCCACATCCGGCTTAAAACGGGTTACATCAGCAGTGGACAGGCCCTTGCCGCCCTCGTTCCAGCCGCCTTCAAACTGGTTGGCGGCAGTTGCGCCGCCCCATAAAAAATCATCCTTAAACTGTCTCATGTGTTTCCTCCTTATTCAAATTGTACCTGTAATACGTCTGTGTTGGCAGTGACTGCGTCATTCATTTTTTTCATGAAATCCAGTTTTTTATTGCTGTTAAGCACCAGTACCGGTGTGATGGGATTATATTCCTTTTCTATGGCAGATAAATCAAAGGTAATCAGCTTCTGCCCCTTTTTGACGTTATCCCCGCTTTTAACATATGCTTCAAAATACCTGCCCTCCAGCTGTACTGTATTAAGTCCGATGTGGACCAGGACTTCCAGGCCGTCCGGGCCGGTGATGCCGATTGCGTGCTTGGATGAGTAGAGGGCAGTGACCGTGCCGTCCACAGGCGCATGGATTGCGCCGTCTGTGGGCATGATGGCAAAGCCGTCCCCCAGGATGCCGGATGCAAAGGTGTTGTCAGGCACTTCAGATAAAGGGGTGATGCGTCCGCTTACCGGAGCAGTGATTACAGCTCTGTGGAGCAGCGGGGCCGCAGGAGCTGCAAAATCTGCCGGCAATGGGTCCACGGATGCCTGTGAGGTGTCGGTGTATCCGCAAAAGGTGCTGCTATCCGCTGCCGTATCCGTCTTTTCTAAAACCAGCGTAAGCGCGAACGCGGATACGATACTGATGGCAATGGCAATCAGTACATTGGATATATTGGACTGGAAATACAGGGGAAGGCTGACAATACTGGAGGAGGCAAAACTCAGCAGATGAAAATGGGTCATGGAGATATAACCTCCGCCCAGCGCACCTCCCAGGCAGGCAGCGAAAAATGCCTTTTTGTAGCTTATGAGCACACCGTATAAAGCCGGTTCTGTAATACCCATGATGGCGGAAAAGCTGGCCGATACGATGAGGGACTTTTTCTCCCGGTTCTTCACACGGAAATACATGGCCGCGGTCGCCCCGAACTGCGCCATGGTGGACATCATCATGGTCGGAAGCAGCATATCATAGCCAAGTTCAGCCAGGTTCTGGAATACAACCGGGGTAAAACCCTGATGAATACCGGTCATTACGGTCAAAGGACGGATGAGGGACATCACGAATCCTGCAATAAAGGCATTGACAGAAAACAGGTATGTGATGAAGCTGGTCAGCGCGCTGCCGGCATAGCTTCCCAACGGTCCCAGGACAACCAGTTCAAGGGGCACCATGATAAGCAGTACAACAGTGGGTGTGAATATGACCTTCAGGATATTGGGCATGTGTTTATCCACAAAACGGTATACATAGCTTAATATCCAGACAGACAGCACGATTGGGATGACGGAATAGCTGTAGTTCACCAGGCGCACAGGGAGGCCGAAAAACTCAATGGCCGTAACGTCCCCGGCACTGACAAATGCCGTGAAGGTGGGATGAAGGATGGCTGCTGCCAGGGCAACGGCCAGTGTGGCATTGGTCTTAAATATCTTTGCACTGGATACTGCCAGGAAAAAGGGCAGGAAATAGAAAATACAGTCCGCCATCATGTTAAACAGCTGGAATGTGTAGCTGTCCACCTGGACCAGGTTAGCCGCCTTAAAAAGGGCGATGATGGCCTTCAGCATACCGGCGCCGGCAATGGCGGGGATGACCGGAAGAAAGATGCCTGACAGGATGTCCAGGAACCTGGTAAAAAGCTTCTGGTTGGTCTTTGGCGCATCAGCAGCAGGGTTTAGATTGGCCTGGGCAGCAATCTCGTTATACAGGGAACCAACCTGGGGGCCGATAATGATCTGAAGCTGCTGGTTCTGCATCTGTGCCCCCAATACACCTTTCAGGGACTCGATTTCTTTTAACTGGATTAAATCATTATTATATAAATTAAGC
>PPYE01275490.1_pt1 | contig 24870 bp, 20 predicted proteins | sample 1559881 | NCBI WGS metagenome assembly PPYE01 (sample SAMN08240022, study PRJNA423297) | Human gut metagenome, whole genome shotgun sequencing project. | reverse complement strand
TCCGGTTTCACAAGGCGGGGCGGTCTTGTTCGCCCCGCCTCGAAAAGCTGTCGCTTTTCTCACCACCCCCTCCGTGTGCAAAAGCATGGCACAGGGATTTCGCTGCCTGCGGGCAGCAATCAGGGCTACTCGCCCTGAACCTCGCCAGCATTTTTGAAAAATTGCTGAATCAAAAAACTTTTCTTTCGCCTGCGGCTCGTTATTTACAGCCAATCATCCAAAAAAGCAGCTGCTTCTTCTCAAGAAGTCGCTGCTTTTTTTGCAAAATATCCCAAAAATAAAATGGTTCGTTGCAAAACTCTTCTACACTTTTTACAGTTAAAATTTCATCATTTTTCCCGTTTCTGTTGTATACAACAACTATTTTCATTTTATCCGTTGCGTATTCAACACTTCAAAAATAATCGACTATTGACTTTTAAGCGACAATTGTCTATAATAATGACAGTAAGACAACGAACATCTATCATTAGACAGTTGTCCTTTTTTCACAGAAAGGGTGGAAACCGAATGAAACATGCAGAAAAAGAAGAAAAACAGCCGTCTTTCTTGAAACGGCACTTCAATGCAATTGCAACCGTTTGCATTGTGTTGATTCCAACCATCTACACCACACTGTTTCTTGGTTCAATGTGGGACCCTTATGGCAACGTCAGCGATTTGCCCGTTGCGGTCGTCAATCAAGACCAGTCCGTAACGTTCCACGACCAGACCTTATCCATTGGGGATGACCTCATTGACAACCTCAAGGATAACGACAGTTTGGACTTCTCCTTTGTGGATGCCAAAACCGCACAGGATGGGCTAGAAGATGGCACTTATTACATGGCAATCACCATTCCGGAAGATACATCCGCTAATGCGGCAACGGTATTGGATGATTCCCCGAAAAAGGTACAGCTTTACTACGAAACCAATCCGGGCACAAACTACATCGCCTCAAAAATGAGCGAAACAGCGATGCAGAAACTCAAAACCGAAGTTTCCAGTACCATTACAGAAGCCTATACGGAAACCTTGTTTGACCAAATCGGCACTGCCGGTGATGGTATGCAGGATGCAGCAGATGGTGCAAAGGAACTGGATGATGGTGCAAAAGAATTAAAAGACGGCAGCGTTACGCTGAGCGATAACCTGAAAGTCTTAGCAGACAGCACCTTGACCCTTGAAGAAGGCTGCGGTACACTGACCGATGGTTTGACTGCCTACACAGACGGCGTTGCACAAGTAGATGACGGTGCAAAGCAGTTGGAAGATGGCATGAACCAGTTACAAGATGGCGTTTCTCCGCTGACGGATGGTGCAAGCCAGCTGCAAAGCGGTGCAAGCCAGTTACAAAGCGGCGTAGATGCCTATACCGAAGGCGTTGCCAGTGCTTACACCGGTGCACAGAGTCTTTCCAGTGGCAGCCAGCAGCTTTCCGCTGGTTCTCAGAACTTGCAGGACGGTGCTGCACAGATTTACGAAGGCAGCAGACAGCTCGAAGCTGGTTTATCACAGCTTTCCAGTTCGCTTTCTCAGAGCTGCAACGAAGAAACCGCTGCACAAATCAAAACTTTATCGGCTGGTTTGGAACAGTTACAAACTGGCATTGATACCCTAAAGAGTTCCGTTTCCAACAGCGGAACGGCAACTACAGAAGCGATGCAGGCAGTTGCTGGAGACTTACAGACACTCGGCAGCGGCTTGGCATCCTTACAATCTGCACAGCAAGCTTTAATGAGCACAGATGCATTCCAGAGTCTGGACGCTGACAGCCAGCAGGAATTGCTTGGCTGTTTCGCAGAACCAATGAGCAGCCTTTCCACGGCTGCAACACAGCTGCAAAGCGATGTTACCGCATTGGCAACCGCTCTGGAACCGTCTGCACAGCTTCCGGATGCAGTGAACCAGTTGGCAGCCGGTGCAGACCAAGCCCTTCCGGCAGCCAATGAAGCCCTTGCTTCTCTGTCCGGCGGATTACAGACCGTACAGAGTGCCGTAGATGATCAGTTGTTACCGGGTGCATCTGCACTGACAGACGGTGCAGCAGGTCTGAGCGATGGCTCTGCAACCTTGTCGAGTGGTTTACAGACTGCCGCAGCAGGTGCAAGTGCTCTCACCGATGGACTGGGAACACTCCACAGCAACAGCAGCAGTCTCCAGAATGGTGCAATTGCACTGGACGATGGAATTTCTACCTTAGTTGAAAAAATGCCGACCTTGACCGTTGCAATCAATCAGCTGCAAAGCGGCAGCAAGACACTCTCCAATGGTACAGGTCAATTAACTGCACAGAATGACACCTTGTTATCCGGTGCAAAACAATTGCAAGACGGTGCAGCCGCTTTGCAGGATGGTGCGGTTCAGCTTGCAGATGGTTCTGCAACACTGAAAGATGGTCTGGTTACTTTGACTGATGGTTCTGGTACGCTGTGGACAGCGTTGCAGGATGGTGCAACAGAAATCAATGACATCAACAGCACCGATGATACCTATGATATGTTCGCTTCTCCGGTCGATGCCGAAGAAACTTATGCAAGCCATGTTGAAAACAACGGTCATGCAATGGCAGCGTACATGATGGCAGTGGGTCTTTGGGTTGCCTGCCTCGCTTACTGCATCATGTTCAGCCCATATGAAGTTCCGTTGACCGGCAAGAATGCCATGCATTCCTGGGCAAAGAAATTACCGGTTCTGCTGATGGTCGCTTGGGTTCAGGCAATCGGTATGGTTCTGTTGCTCCACCTCTTCAACGGCTTTGCACCGCAGGATATGCTGCAAACCATTCTGGTTGCTGGATTCTCCTCCATGGCATATATGGCAATTATCTTCTGCTTGAATATGTACTGCGGAAAAATCGGCAGCTTCATCTTGCTGGTCTTCATGGTACTCCAATTGAGCGGCTGTGCCGGAACATATCCGTCAGAATTGTCCGCAAAGTTCTTCCGTGTGATTAAGCCGTTCATGCCGTTCACTTATACGGTTCAGGGCTTCCGGAGCTCAATTGCAACCGGCAGAAGCAATGCTACCACTTATATCGTAATGATTGCACTGGCAGCCGTCTTCACCCTGCTAATGATTCCGGCTTACAAGATGAAATGGAAGCGGGAAAAAACACAGGCAGACTTCACCGAAGAACCAGAAACAACATCCATTGTCAGCCACAAGCAGGCAGTTTCCCAGTAACGACATCCAAATTTGATTCATGAATCGCAGGCGGTAAGTTTCTTGCCGCCTGTTGTTTATATATAAACTCATTTTAATCAAATTGTCCATTGACATTTCATTTTGCAACTGCTATCCTATTACTAGACACTTTTAAAAAACGTGCTGCGTTTGCAGCAGAAAGAAGGCTTTTCTTATGCAACAAACTGCTTCTGCCACCCCGTCCCGACAGGAACGTCGGGTGCGTCGTACCCGTGCAATGATTCTCGCCGGATTCATTCAGCTCATGCAGCAAAAACCTGTGAAAGATATTTCCGTACGGGAATTGGCGGATTTGGTTGACATCAACCGCTCCACCTTTTATCTGCACTACACCGACATTTATGACCTGCTCGAACAGACAGAAAACGATCTGATGGAACAATTTCTCACCATCATCGACAAGAATCATGCCAACCTCACCTTACAGGAATTTTCGGACAAGCTGGAACAATTCTTCGCCATTCTCTCCGAAAATCAGCCGCTCTGCCGTGCATTGATGAGTCCGAATGGCGACATTGCCTTTGTTCGGAAACTTGAAAAGCTGATTGCAGAGGACGGCGTGAAAACGCTTCGGCTGGTTTCGGATGAAAAAGACTTGGATGCACAGGATTTAAACTATGTGACCAGTTTCTTCCTCTCCGGCTGTGTCGGCATGATCGACCTCTGGTTACAGGGCGGATGTCAGCAATCTGCCCAGCATATGGCGGATCTTTCCATGAAGCTGCTGCATGCTGGCGTTCAGGGAATCACCCACAGACAACTGCAATAAATTTGTGCAAATTGCTATCTTTCCACGCCGTAATTTCGTCTATTTTTTTCAAAATCTGCAATTGCAATTTTCCACAAGCTGTGTTATAATAAAGGTTAGTCATGATGTCATAGAACCCGATGGCATCCGCATATGGTCGTTCCATTTGCAAGAAAGCGGTACCGTGTCACTTCCGCTTTTCGCTGACAAACCAACTCGCATATGCAGAAAATTTTGAAGTTATAGCAGGAGGTAACAAGTTATGCCAAATATTAAATCCGCTAAGAAGAGAGTTCGTGTAAACGCTACAAAGGCTGCTGCCAACAAGGCAAGAAAGTCCAACCTCAAGACCATGATCAAGAAGGCTGATCTGGCTTGCACAGAAAATGCTGCTGATAAGGAAGCTGCAATCCGTGTTGCCATCAAGAAGGTTGACCAGGCTTGTGCAAAGGGTCTGCTGCATAAGAACGCAGCTGCAAGAAAGAAGTCCCAGCTGGCTAAGAAGCTCAACGCTGCTGACTAAGACGCACGTTTTCTAAAAAAAGCGAACCGCATGTTGTCTGGACGACATGCGGTTTTTTGTTATCTGAACAGATTTTTTATGCGGCAAACAGCTTGCTTTTGTTTGCATTTTTCCGCTTTTTGTGGTATGATGAATAGCAGCGTGCCCTTCTATTTGGCTCACCACTTCGCATACCTTTTTAAGAGGGACTGACACCGATGCAGCCGCTCCGGATGTCCATGATAATAGGCAAACCGCTCCGCTGCTGTCTGCGGCACGTTCTCCCCTGTTTCAAGAAAATGCATGGCGAACTGAAACAGCAAGTCCCGATTTTCCATCGAAATGCAGGCAATTTCTTTTCGCTCCCGAATCGCACGCTTTAAAGTATACGCTGTTCCGCCCTCTTTTTTATGGATCACGCAAATCAGCCGCCAGCTGTGTTCCAGCATATAATCATTCCGCCGCAGGAAACTAAACTTTCCCTGATACGGTATGGTGATCACTGCTTCGCAATGTTCCACATAGTGCAACATTGCCTCCCGACCGCTGCGGCGGGATTCCAGATAGTGCAGGCACGGTTCGACTGCAATCAGATGCAGCACCTCTGTGCCATGCTGCTTGCGGTAAATCAAATCATCGGCAGCCCAGAGGTCAACGCCCTCGGCTAAGCCGTCCAAAAAATAACGGTATCCATCCTGTACTGCCTGTTCGATACACCCAGCCAACAGTGTCTTTAAGAGGTCTGTTGCGGCATAGCCGACCACAGTTTCTCCCAGCGGCAGGGCATCTTCCCGATGTCCGCTGAAACAAGCCGTCTTTCCGGGAAATTGTAAAAAAGTTGTACGCTGCGGATACTCCGCATTCAAAACAAATGCAACTGGCTCCAAAAACAGACCCTCCTGATTTCATGGTAATTTCTGTGTATCGACAGACAACAGATTCTATGGTACAATCATAGAAACTCCCTCGTTCCTATTTTCTATTATACTGGTTTTTGGAAAAAAGAACAAGAGATTTTTTTAGAAATCGCACTCCATTCGTGCGGAAAGAAGGAATCAATCATGCATCAACCATCTATTTTACATCGTGCCTGGGCAGAAATCGACCTGTCCGCTCTGGAAAACAATGTCCGCTGTATTCAGGAAGTCCTGCCGGAACACACCGACTTCATGGCAGTCGTCAAGGCGGATGCCTACGGGCATGGAGATGCAGTCATCTGCACTGCCCTGCACAAGATGGGCATTCGCTGGTTTGCCGTTTCCAATCTCGAAGAAGCCCTCTCTGTTCGGCAGTACTGCCCAGACAGTGAAATCTTTATCCTAGGTTATACGCCGCCGGAACTCGCTCCGGAACTCACCAAACACCACATCATTCAGGGGGTCATGTCCACAGAATATGCTCAGGAACTGGCGGCTCATGCGGGCAGTGAACCAGTTCGGTGTCACATCAAGCTGGATACGGGCATGGGACGTATTGGTTTCCGCAGTGCTGACCCACAAGCTTGTGTCGAAGAACTGCTGCCGCTGTTTGCACTGTCGCAGCTGAAAATTGAAGGATTGTATACACACTTTGCAGTTGCAGACTGCCCGAACGATGCAGAAAACACCGCCTACACAGACGAACAGGAACGCCGGATTCTTGCCGTTTATGACCTGCTCGCTGAAAACGGACACAAGTTACAACACCTGCACTTCATGAACAGTGCTGCAACTGTTTACCGCCCGAATCCACGCTGCACGCTGGCAAGAGTCGGCATCATTCTGTATGGTCTGCTGCCAAACTATCCTGTTCCCGTTCCGCTGCCGCTGAAACCAGTCATGACACTGAAATCTGTCATCTCCCACATCAAGGAAGCGGAAGCAGGCGACTGCATCAGCTATGGCAGAACCTACACCGTTTCGCATCCATGCCGGATCGCAACCGTTACCATTGGCTATGCAGACGGCTATTCTCGCCTGCTCTCCAATAAGGCATATGCCATTGTGCACGGTGTTGCCTGCCCGATTGTCGGCAGAGTCTGCATGGATCAACTGATGTTGGATATTTCCGAGGTAAAAGACCCTGTCAAGCCGGGTGATGAAGTCACCATGTTCGGAACAGAGGGCAATGTGACGATTACACCGGATGAACTGGCTGCCTTCTATGGTACAATTGGATATGAAATCGTTTGCGGCATTTCAAAGCGTGTACCGAGAGTGGTTGTAAACGGGGATATCGAATAATTATTTTGCATCATCGAAAGCAGCACGGGGTTTCAGCGGCTTTCCCAAGCCCTTTGAAAGGAGATTTTTTGTGAGTGAAATCAAATTGCAGCAGAAGGCTGCGTATACACTCGGAATTGACGTTGGTTCTACCACCGTCAAAACCGTCATTTTAGATGCAGACCATCATGTCCTGCACAGTACCTATCAGCGGCACTTTTCCAAAGTCAAGGAAGCCGTTTCTGAACAACTGCAAGCCATTATCAAAGAACATCCGGCAACGCTGTTCTCGGTGCATATGACTGGTTCTGCCGGTCTGGGACTTGCAACTGCTGCAAAAATCCCCTTTGTACAGGAAGTGCATGCTGCTTTTCTCGCCGTAAAAGAACGCTATCCCGAAGCAGATGCTGTCATTGAACTGGGCGGAGAAGATGCAAAAATTATCTTCCTCACCGGCGGTGTGGAACAACGTATGAACGGTTCTTGTGCTGGCGGTACGGGGGCTTTTATCGACCAGATGGCAACCTTGCTGGATGTCACTGTGGATGAACTCGACCAGATGGCATTGCAGGCAGACCGCACCTACCCCATCGCTGCACGCTGCGGCGTTTTCGCAAAGTCGGACATTCAGCCACTGCTGAATCAGGGAGCAAAACGGGAAAATGTCGCTGCCAGCATTTATCAGGCGGTGGTAGACCAGACCGTTTCCGGTCTGGCTCAGGGGCGGAAAATTCAAGGGCACGTGCTCTTCTTGGGTGGTCCACTCTCTTTCCTGCAAGGACTGCGAAATGCCTTCATGCAGACGCTGCACCTAGATGCAGAACACGCAATTTTCCCCGTAGATGGCAGAACATTTGTTGCCTATGGCTGTGCCCTTGCTGCGGAGAACAGTGCGGATAAACCCGTCACAGGCGAAGCCCTGCTGAAACAAATCGAATCCGCTGAAACCAATCATACGGTGATTGCTGACAAGCCGCTGTTCGGCTATCAGGAGGAATACGACCGTTTTCGGGAACGCCATGCACAAAACGACGTTGTTCACGGCGACCTGCATACTTATCAGGGCAATGCTTACCTAGGCGTTGATGCTGGTTCGACTACCACAAAAGTGGCATTGATTGGCGAAGATAATTCCCTGCTCTATTCGTTCTATGAAACCAACAAGGGGCAGCCGCTCGAATGCGTGAAGCGTGCCCTCGAAACCCTCTATCAGAAAAAGAATCCGAACTTGAAAATCTGCGGCAGTGCAGTCACTGGCTACGGCGAAGAAATGCTGAAAGCAGGACTCGGCATTGATTTTGGCATTGTCGAAACCGTTGCCCATTTCCGAGCAGCAGAGTTTTTCTGTCCAGATGTGGATTTTATCATTGACATCGGCGGGCAGGACATCAAGTGCTTCCAGATTAAAAACGGAGCAATTGACAGCATTATGCTGAATGAAGCCTGCTCCTCCGGCTGCGGTTCTTTTATTCAGGCATTCGCCAATGCTCTGGGCTATGATGTTGCGGAATTTGCAAAGTTAGGCTTGTTTGCAGAACGTCCGGTTGACCTTGGTTCTCGCTGTACCGTCTTTATGAACAGCAGTGTCAAACAGGCACAGAAAGACGGTGCAACGGTTGCCGATATTTCCGCTGGTCTGTCCGGTTCGATTGTCAAAAATGCGATTTATAAAGTCATCCGTGCAAAGTCGCCGGAAGACCTCGGAAAACACATTGTCGTACAGGGCGGCACGTTCCTGAATGATGCGGTATTGCGTTGCTTTGAACGAGAAATGGGGCGGGACGTCATCCGTCCGGCAATCTCTGGACTGATGGGAGCGTTTGGGGCTGCGATTTACGCCAAGGAACACACCTCCGGCAGCAGTACGCTGCTCTCCCTGATGGATTTACACACCCTCACCTATCGCACACAAAATACCACCTGCAACGGCTGTACCGCACATTGCAATCTGCAAATTCTGCGGTTCTCGAACGGAAAACGCTTTATTGCCGGCAACCGCTGCGAACGGGGTGCAGGGGTTTCTAAGAAAGACCAGATTCCGAATCTGGTTGACTGGAAATATGAAACGCTTCGCTCTCTCACCGACCGCCAGCCGGAACAGCCCAAGGCAACTGTTGGCTTGCCAATGGCACTGCACTATTACGACCAGCTGCCATTGTGGTATACCTTCTTCACGGATTTGGGCTTTGCTGTGAAACTCTCCGAAGAGAGCACCCGAAAGACTTACTACAAGGGACAAAGCACCATTCCGTCTGATACGGTTTGCTATCCGGCAAAGCTGGCACACGGACACATTGAAAGCCTGCTGGAACAGAACGTGGATTTCATTTTCTATCCGTGCATGACGTACAATCTGGATGAGGGCGACTCTGACAACCATTATAACTGCCCAGTTGTTGCCTATTATCCGGAATTGCTGCTGGCAAACAACGAAAAACTAAACGAACAGAATTTCCTGCATCCATTCCTAGACCTGAACCGCCGGAAGCATTTGATTACGGTTTTATATGCCTGTCTGTCTGACTATGCCACCAAGAAAGAAATTGCAGCGGCTCTCGAACATGGCTTTGCGGCTCTCGAACAATACCGCAACCAGATTGCCCAGACTGCACAGGAAATTGTCCGGCAGGCAAGAGCAGCTGGAAAAACGATTTTGGTTCTCGCTGGCAGACCATACCACATTGACCCAGAAATCAACCACGGCATCCACAAGCTCATCAGCAGCCTTGGCATGGCAGTCATTACCGAGGACAGCATTGCCGGACTCGCACACACACCAGAATTGCAGGCACTCAACCAGTGGACGTATCACTCCAGAATGTATCGGGCTGCCCAGTATGTCACAACACAGCCGGATTTCCAACTGGTACAGCTGGTATCGTTCGGCTGCGGCATTGACGCCATCACCACGGACGAAGTCCGCCGGATTCTCGAACAGGGCGGAAAACTCTATACCCAGCTGAAGATTGACGAAATTAGCAACTTAGGTGCTGCAAAAATCCGGCTGCGGAGTTTAAAGGCTGCCATTGGTGCAGATGTTCCGCCAAAACCGGCAGCTGCTCCATCCGAAGTCGCACCGAAGAACGAAAAAGAACCCGTGTCTGTATAACCATGTGGACTGCTGCCGGAATTCGTTCCGGCAGATGTTCCCCTGTTTGCAGGCTGTTTGCAAGGAGTTTGTGATTTATGCAATATCAGCAATTTACCCCCGAAATGCGGAAAACACACACCATCTTAGTGCCGAATATGCTGCCGATTCACTTTCGGCTGCTGATCTCCATCTTCGGGCAGTTCGGTTATCACATGGAACTGCTGGAATCTTCCTCCCGTACGGTCGTAGAAGAAGGGTTGAAAAATGTCCACAACGATACCTGTTACCCGGCATTGCTTGTTGTTGGGCAATTTATGGAGGCTCTGAAAAGCGGCAAATATGACCCCGACAAAACTGCCCTGCTCATCACCCAGACGGGCGGCGGCTGTCGGGCATCCAACTACATCCACTTGCTCCGGAAATGCATGGCACAGCAGTTTCCGCAAGTTCCGGTCATCTCTCTGAACTTTGCCGGACTTGAAAAAGCAAGCGGTTTTCAACTGACACTGCCGCTCTGCATCAAGCTGGTCTACGGCGTTCTGTATGCCGACTTGCTCATGACCATCTACAACCAGTGCCGCCCCTATGAACTGAACGAGGGCGAATCGCAAAAGACACTGGAACAGTGGCAAGATAAACTGGACAAGCTATTCCGCACAAACGACTACCGCCATACAAAGAAATGGTATCGGGCAATGCTGGAGGACTTCGCAGCGATTCCTCGCAGCCAAAAGCCGAAAATTCGGGTCGGCATCATCGGGGAAATCTATGTCAAGTATTCTCCGCTCGCCAACAACCACCTCGAAGATTTTCTGTTACAAGAGGGCTGCGAACCAGTCGTTCCAACGCTGATGTCATTTGTTCTGTACTGTGCAGCAAACTCGGAAAATAATGCGAAACTCTATCAATACCGCAACTTGCATACCGCATTGTTCGGCATTGGCTACAAGTTCTTACACAGCAAGCAGATGGAAACCATCCGCTGCATGCAGGAGCATGGCGTATTTACGCCCATGCATGATTTTGAAGAACTGCGGAAAGCAGCTGACAAATATACCAATCAAGGCATTTGCATGGGCGAAGGCTGGATGATTACCGCTGAAATGGCAGTGCTGGTTGAACACGGCATTAAAAACATCATCTGTACCCAGCCGTTCGGCTGCCTGCCGAATCACATCGTGGCAAAGGGTATGTCCCGTACCATCAAGCAGGCTTACCCAGAGGCAAATATTGTTGCCATCGACTACGACCCCGGTGCAACAAAAGTCAATCAGGAAAACCGAATCAAGCTGATGCTTGCCTCGGCAGCCGCAGAAAAATAAATGTTTTATCCACAAAAAAAGAAAACGGACAGCGGGATGTTGTCCGTTTTTTCATTTCTGCTCCACAAAATCGGAAAAAGATTCAACGCTTTTTACAGTTTTGCTATAAAAATCTGCGTTCCATTTCCCGTTTTGTCGAATTCCATGCATTGACCGAAGCCTATTTTCGTGCTATAATAAAGAGAAACCACAAAATAGAAATTTAGAAAGGTGGGATTGCACTTATGGCAGAGTCTGCAACACCACATGCCCCCCGACCGAAAAAGCGTGTGACCCGCACACAAGCCAGAAACCGGCGAATCATCGCCTTGTTATTACTGGCATTGTTCGTCTTTCTCATCCGGAAAGGCTGCGTTGCCTGTGTTCACTCCCATAATGACAAAAAAAACAATACCGCTGCGGTAACGACAACCACCACAGAGGAAACCACAACGGTTCCCGAATCAACATCCATCATGCTGGAAACAACGGCTCCCGAACCAACCCCTACCATTCCACAAACTACAGCCACTGACCCGCCAACTTCAGAGTATTTGATTTCCGGCGACCTGCCCACAACCTATTCCATGGAAGTTGACCCAATTTTACAGCTGCCGGAACTGCCAACTGGCTGCGAAGTTACAACACTCGCCATGCTGCTGGGTGCAGTTGGATTCCAAGTGGACAAGGTTCAGCTTGTCGAGGGCTATCTGACCTGCAAAAACGAGGGAGAAGCCACCTTTCAGCAGGCTTTCATTGGCTCGCCATATGATACCGCCGGATATGGCTGTTATGCTCCGGTTATTGTAGATACTGCCCGAAAATATCTTGCTGCACAGAACAGCGGCAGAATCGTCAAAGACCTCACAGGGGCAAAGTTTGAAGACTTGCTGCGAGAAGTTGCCAGCAATCATCCGGTTGCCGTCTGGGCAAGCATCGACCTTGTGGATATTCAGGAAGTTTATGCATACACCATTTACAACTACACCGAAACCAATAGTGACGGCAGTACATCCACGCCAAAGGATTTGGATGTCTATTGGTTAGAAAACGAACACGTCTACCTGCTCAAGGGCTACGACTTAGACCGCAATGTTGTCATTGTCAACGACTCGTTAAACGGCGAAATGGAATATGACATGGATCGGTTCAAAGAATGCTATGAACAGTGCTATAAACAAGCAGTTATTATTTATTAAAGAGATAGGGAGTATTGGAAGCAATGAAATTAATGATACAGATTCCCTGCTACAATGAAGCAGAAACCCTCGGGCTGGCGATTCACGACCTGCCCACACACATTGACGGCATTGATACAATTGAATACCTCATCATCAATGACGGCAGCAAAGATGCAACCGTAGAGGCTGCCCGCAAATTAGGCGTTCATCATATTGTTTCGTTCCGCCGCAACAAGGGACTGGCAAGAGGCTTTTTAGCTGGATTGGATGCCTGTCTGCGGCTGGGAGCTGACATCATTGTCAACACCGATGCGGACAACCAGTATTGCGGAGCGGACATTGAAAAGCTGGTACAGCCGATTCTACAAAAGAAAGCCGATATGGTCATTGGCGAACGTCCAATTGATGAAACAGAACATTTCTCATGGAAGAAAAAGAAGTTTCAGCACTTAGGAAGCTGGGTGGTACGAGTTGCCTCTCAGACGGATGTTCCGGATGCACCGAGCGGATTCCGTGCCTATTCCAGAGAGGCAGCCATGCGGATGAATGTAGTCAATGAATACACCTACACGCTGGAAACCATCATTCAGGCAGGACAAAGCAAAATGGCGATCGGTTCTGTTCCAATTCGCACAAATCCGGAAACCCGTCCATCTCGTCTGTTCTCCAGCATGTGGCGATATATGAAACGTTCTGCTTCTGTCATTACCCGTTCGTTTGTCATGTATAAACCGCTGAAATTCTTTGGCACGCTGGGCACGATAATTTTTGCACTGGGTGTTCTGTTGGGGATTCGGTTCTTAGTCTATCTCGGCATGGGCGAGGGCAGCGGTCATGTACAGTCCCTGATTTTAACGGCAGTGCTGCTGATGATTGGATTCCAGACGATTATCATGGGATTGCTGGGGGATACGGTTGCAGCGAATCGAAAGATTTTGGAAGATGTGCAGTATCATGTGCGAAAGATGGATTATGACGACCATCCGGCAACGGAATTGGAAGATGATAAGCCGATTGCTTAATTTGTGCGGAACGATAAAAAACTGCGGATAAAATCCATGTCCGCAGTTTTTTTGATATTGGCTGTAAGCAACGAGCTGCAGGTAAATGAAAGTTTTTTGATCCAGCAATTTTTCAAAAATGCTGGCGAGGTGTGGGCGAGCAGCCCACATTTGCGAAGCAAATCGAACTGCACAATCAAATGAAACAAAAACCTAAGAGAGTATCGAAAGAATCGCAATTGCCTTCAAAAACAGAAGGTTGTAATGAGAGATAAGGTTTCAGGGGCAATTGCGATTCCTAAGGCAAGCTGGGGATGTGCCCCAGCCTTGCCGAACCGTATGCAGTTGGTTTTCCTAAAAGCAGTATTTCACATGGGAACAGTGCAAAAACAGCTCTTAGAGAAAACGGTCTTCAGCGTCCGGCAAAAGGGGGTTCCACCCCTGCTTTTGCCTGCGACTCGTGACTAAAAACTAATTTGCTTCGCAAACGTGGGCTACTCGCCCACACCTCGGCAGCATTTTTAAAAAACTGCTGCACCGAAAAACTTTTTATTTGCCTGCGGCTCGAAATTTGCTGTCTTTTATCGGTTTAATTCATACAGTCGTTTTCCGTTCTCTAATGTTTGCTGTAAAATCGTTTCTACTGGCAATTCCTTGACTGCTGCGGCTGCTTTCGCTGTTTCTATAATCATTCGGCTATCACACCGCTTCCCCCGATACGGAACAGGTGCCATATACGGGCAATCCGTTTCCAATACAAATCGGTCAACTGGAATCACAGACAACGCCCGCAATGCTTTCTTCGCATTCTTAAAGGTCAGAATTCCAGTAAAGCCCAGATACATCCCCAGTTTCAAAACTTCTTCCGCCGTCTCTGCACTGCCACTGAAACAATGTACCACGCCTTTCGGCTTCCGGTCTTTCAGAATTTGCAGGGCATCCGCCGTTGCATCTCGAATATGAATGATAACCGGCAAATCCAATTCTTTCGCCAAGGTAATTTGTTCCTGAAAAATCGCAATCTGTGCTTCCTTGTCATAGCCTTCATAGTGATAATCCAGCCCAATTTCTCCGATGGCATAACAGTTCTTGTGGGCTGCCAATGCGGCAATGCGTTCCAGTTCCTCCGCTGGATGCTCCGGCAAATTCTCCGGATGAATCCCGACAGAACCCAACAGATAATCATATTGTTCTGTAAGTTTCAGATTCTGTTCGGAATCGGCGGCATCCACACTTGCCAACATCGCAAGAGCAACACCGCCCTCCGGCAGTGCCTGCAAAACTGCATCTCGGTCTTCCGCAAAGGCATCGTCCATATAGTGACTGTGGGTGTCAAAAATCAAGCGTTCCATGTTTCTATTCCTCTCTTTCTTTTATCAAGAAACCGCTGCCCTGAAATCGACTTCAAGGACAGCGGTTTTTTCATACCAATTGAAATATGCTTACAGTTCAATGTCTGTAACTTTTTCCAGCCGTACAACTTCCGTGAACATTGCTGCTCGCAGAACACCAAAGAACAACGGGCAGAAGATTCCAATCACTAAGCCAATCAAACCAGCGAGAACAACTGCAAATCCGCCAATCTTTGCGATCAAGAATAGCAACAATCCAACGACAAGCAATGCAGCGTAACAGATTAAGTAAGTCAGGAAGATTTTTCCTCGATAGCCCTTTGTCATCTCCATTGAGCGTTTCAGAGCATCCAACGGGGAAATATCTTTCTTTCTCAGCAGCAGATATGGAGTGAATGAATAGGAAATACCCTTAATCACCAACATAATCGGTGCAATCACCCATCCAACAATCGGAATCAATGCGAACAATGCCCAGAGGAACAGCCAGAGCGTTCTCCAAAGCATACCGCCAGCGATTCGCAGGAATGACTTTCCAGAAGAAAATCCAGAGAAAATCTGCTTCGAGTTGATTTCCTTCTGATGATATGCATCCAAAAAGACATTTTCCATTCCAGCGGAAAGCGTGCTGGAAACGCCCATGCCGAGAATCGGCGGAACAGCACAGAGCAAATTGCTCAGGCTCTGCAAAATCACGCCCAACAGGGACAATCCCCAAAGCTGAACCGGCTTTTTCATCAGTGTTTTCAAGGTCAAGCCCAGCGAACGGAACATGAAGCTATCGCTCTCTTCCAACTTCTGTACACCGTTGGAAAGATTGATGTTGTTGGCAGATTTTTGTCCCTGCTGCTGTGCATTCTGCCAGTTCTGGAAATTCTGCCAATCCTGCCAACTCATCTGTGGCTGCTGTCCAGTTGGCTGACCAGCGTTCGGTGTTGGCTGTGCTTGCTGCTGCGGATTCTGCCAAGCAGTCTGTGGCAGAACAGTTGCAGCAGGCTGCGGAGAAACTGGCGTTCCATTCTGCGGAGCAGCTGCTTGCTGCGGTGCAGTCGGCTGTGTGGTCGGTGCTGCTGCCGGAGCTTCTGCCTGCGGTGCAGTCGGCTGGGCAGTTGCTGCTGCCGAAGCTTCCGCCTGCGGTGCAGTCGGCTGGGCAGTCGTTGCTGCTGCCGGAGTTTCTGCCTGTGGTGTAGTCGGCTGGGCAGTTGTTGCTGCTGCCGGAGTTTCTGCCTGCGGTGCAGCTGGCTGAGCAGTTGTTGCTGCCGGAGTTTCCGCCTGCGGTGCAGTCGGCTGTGTGGTCGGTGCTGCTGCCGGAGTTTCTGCCTGCGATGCAGTCGGTGCTGCTGCCGGAGTTTCTGCCTGCAGTGCAGTCGGCTGGGCAGTTGTTGCTGCTGCCGGAGTTTCTGCCTGCGGTGTAGTCGGCTGGGCGGTTGATGCTATTTCTTCTACAGGTGTTCCACACTGACTGCAAAACCGCTTTTCCGGTGTCAGTGCTGCCCCGCATTTCTTGCAATAATACATGGTACTGTTTCCTCCTATTGACTCGGATTGATTCCGAAAAAAAGATTGTTATAGACAGTATACCATAGAATGCAAGTCCAATCTACAGATATAATTGCATGATTTCTTTTCTAATTTGTAACGAAATTAAATTTGTCACAATGCTGCAAGGCTTTCTGAAAAATCCGCCACTTAATACTGATATTTTTTCCGATTTGCAGCCAAAAAGGCAATGGATACAACCAAAGCTGCCAATTCCGCTGCCACAACAGAAAACCAGATGCCCAAGACACCAAAGAATGCTGGCAGAATTAAAATCGCTGCAATCTCAAACAAGAAAGTTCGCAAAAAGGAAATCAGTGCAGAAACCAAGCCGTTATTCAAGGCGGTAAAGAACGAAGATGCCCATGTATTGATGCCCTTGAACAAATACGCAATGCTGTAAATCTGACAAGCTTGAATAGTCAACGCCATCAAATCGGCATCGTGACTTGTGAAAATCATTGCTTGCTGTTTGGCAAAACCAATTGCCAAAGCTGTAATGACAACACTGCTGCCACTAATCAGCCACAGCCCTTTTTGAAACAGATTTTTCAGTTCTGCATGATTCTTTGCTCCGTAATGATAGCTGACAATCGGTGCACTTCCGATGGAATAGCCCATAAAGACGGCATTGAACACAACTGAAACATACATCAATACGCCATAGGCAGAAATCCCATCTTCGCCCACCAATCGCATCAACTGATAGTTGTACAGCATACTTACCAGACTAACAGACAAGTTGGAAACCATTTCAGAAGAACCGTTTGCACAGGCAATCCAGAGAGCTTTCCAATGCATCGGGAATGGAAATTGCAGGCGGAGCAGACTGCTGTTTTTCCGCAGAAAATAGATAACTGGAAAAATACCACCGATTACCTGCGAGAGAACTGTTGCAAGGGCTGCCCCAGCAAGTCCCATATCCAGCGGAACAATCAGCATATAGTCCAAAATCATATTGATAACACCAGACACAATGCTGACAATTAAGCTTAGAGATGGCTTTTCAGCAGCAACATAAAAACTTAGAAATGCCTGCTGTAAAACCATAAATGGGATTCCGACAAACAAGATTCTACCATATAGAATGCTGTTCGCCTGCATCTCCGCTCCCTTTGCACCCAGTAAGGTCACAATCTGCGGTGTCAGCAGAAAACCAATTGCAGACAAAACGACCGTTCCAATAAATGTGACGGTGATGAGCATACTGAAATATTGATTTGCCCGCTCTCGGTTGCCCTCGCCCAGCGTCTTGGAAACCAATGCACAGCCACCTGTTCCGATTAAGAAACCAATGGTCGATACTACCATCAGCACTGGCCAGACCAGATTCAAGGCAGCGAATGCAGTTTTCCCGACATAGTTTGATACAAAAAAGCCGTCTACAATCGTATAGACAGAGGTGCAGAGAATCATCAGAATGGACGGCATGACAAACCGCAGCAGACGACCATAGGTGAAGTGGTCGGAAAGCTGAATTTTTTTAGACATGTTGTTCCTCCTCTGGGTCAATGCATGCTGCTCGTTCCAACTCCATCCGCAGCAAGTCCTGATGTTTCTGCATCAGCGTTAGCATTTGCAGTTGTTCCCGTTCTGACAGGTCGGAAAAAGACTGCTGTTCTGCCATCATCAGGGGAAGTACGGTTGTTTTTGCGAACTGTTCGCCGGCTTCTGTCAGAGATACTTCTTTATTTTTCCGGCTGCCAGCGACAAGCTTTAGTGAAATTAAACCTTGTTGTTCCAGTTTTTTCAGACTGGAGTTGACGGTTTGGGGTGGGTCTAATAAGCTGCGGCAGAGTGCCCGTTGTTCACAGCTTCCCCCCTGTTCGCACAAAAAATACAACAGCCAGAGCGTGGTTTCAGAAACGCCCTTTTGTGTTGCATATTGGCGATAGGTTTCATTCAGCTGCTGATATAAGCTGTTCCAGTGCAGCAGCTGTTTCGATAGATGAATGTTCATGAAAATTGCCTCCTTTTTATCCGAAGTCGGACAGTATTCACCATTATAATCCGATTTCGGATAAAAGAAAAGGGCTTTCCATGAAAGATTTGAAAATTTGTGTTCATTATTTGTTTTGTGGGTGGGGTTGCAAATTCCAATAAAAAAACAGGAATCTCTCTGATTTGAGAAATTCCTGCTCTTTTATCAATAATTAGAAACTGTTCGGTTCAACCACTCTGTCATCCCGACCATTAAAACAGCAAACAACAATAAGTAAACCGGATAACAGCCAATTCCAATTTTTCCTGCCAACACACCGAACAGCGGTGGCATAAAGGTTGTTCCCACATAGGCACATGCCATTTGAATGCCAATGATTGCCTGCGAATACTCCGCCCCGAAATGTGCTGGTGTTGCATGAATAATCGCCGGATAAATCGGTGCACAACCCAATCCCGTAATCATCAGTCCAATTTGTGCCGGCAATGGACTGGATACCGGAATCAGAACCAACAGAATTCCTGCAATCGCAATGGCTGCTCCACAGCGAATCATGTTGCGGTCGCCCCATCGGTCTGCCAAAAAGCCGCTGAGAAACCGCCCAACGGTAATCCCAATCAGAAACATCGCTGCAAATTGAGCGGCGGTTTCTGCCTCTAATCCTCGATTCTGCACCAGATAGCTGCTCGCCCAGAGCATTGCAGTTTGCTCCAGTGCACAATAAGCAAAGAACGCCAGTAACACCATCGGAACGCCCTTTATCCGAACTGCTTGCAACACACCGATAGACTTCGCCGACGGTGTTTCCGCAGTCGCTTCCGGTTTCCGAACAGCCACTCGTTTCCAGAGCGGTAGGCTGCAAAGTAAAACCGCTGTCAGAATGATTTGCAAGATTCCAACAGTTCGATAGCCCTGCTGCCAGCCAAGTTGTCTGGTCAGGCAGAAGCTCATAATGTAGGGGCTAATGGCTGCACCCACGCCCCACATACAATGCAGCCAGCTCATCTGTCTGGAGGAGTAGTGCAGTGCCACATAATTATTTAAGGCGGCATCTACCGCACCTGCACCCAATCCGTATGGGATTGCCCAAAGGCAAAGTGCAAACATTGAGTTGGAACACGAAAACCCGAACAATGCCGCCGCCGTCAAAAAGACGCTGCACGTTGTTACCAGACCTGTCCCAAACTTTTTATTCAATCGGTCGCTCATCAGACTGGAAAGAATCGTTCCAAATGAAATAATCATGGTAATGATTCCAGCGTAGGAAGTCGCCACCCCTAATTCTACATGCATCACTGGCCACGCTGAACCCAGCAGAGAATCCGGCAGCCCCAAGCTGATAAACGCCAGATAAATGATGGAAAGTAAGATTGTCATCCAATCCATCCCTCTATTTTTTAGAGTAATGCAATCAAGTCTTTGCGAACACCTGCATAGTGTTCATCCATCAGACCGAAATCCAATGCCTTATACGTCCACATCGCTCTGCCAATTCCCAGTTCGGTAAAGGCTGCATGAATTGCCTCATACCAGCGAACAGTATCTGCCGGATCTGCCCGGTCAATCACACCATATTCGCCACAATACAGGGCAACATTCCGCTCTTCTGCAATTTTCACTGCCGGACGGAATAAATTAAGGAAAAAGTCCTTTCCCTGTGCATCAGAAGCAACAAAATCCAAAATATCAGACATTTCCACAGGCATCATCTTTTTAGAAAGCTCCTTGCAGGTCGCAATCTCCAACGGGTAGCCAATCCGGAAATCTTCCGGCATACCATCTACCCAATATGCTCCCTGATGGGTGAACAGAAGCGGTTCATAGCAGTGGAATGAATAAACAATATGTTCATCCGGCGGCAAAATCAAATCTTTGACGGACATGATACTATTATATCTTGCTCCGCCAATCAGCAAATCGGTTTCTTTGGTCACACGGCGAATCCGTTCCACTGCACGCAGTGCCAGTGCGTTCCAAATCTCTGCAACGTCCGGATCTACAATTTCGTTCAGCAAGTCGAATGCAACGAAATCAGAATATTTTCCATAACGGGCTGCCAGCTTATCCCACAAGCACAAGAATCGTTCCTGTAAAGCCGGACTTTCAAAGAACGATACACAATCCTTTGCTTCATCGAATGCATAGCCAGCAGTCTTGTGCAGGTCTAACAGAACGTGCAGCCCTGCTTTCTTGCACCATTCTAAACAGCGGTCAATGTAAATGAAATTTTCGTCTTTCGGTGTTCCGTCTTCTTCTTCGATGAGCGAATAGTCTACAGGTAAGCGGACATGGTCAGCACCCATTGCCCGAATATCCTGAATATCCTGTTCTGTAATAAATATTTCGAGGTGTTCCCGGTCGGTCAAATCCCACTGGGAAAGCCAGCCGCCGAGATTGATTCCTTTTTCAAATCCGTTCCATGTTTTCATGTAAAATCTTCCTTTCTGTATTGGTAATGGGGTGTATAAAATCGTCTGTATTGGTTGCAAAAAACGAGCCACAGGCAAAATAAAAAGTTTTTCGGTGCAGCAGTTTTTCATCGCTCTCTATCTGTCATTATACCCATTTTCCCATAAAATTCATACAAAATCCGTTGCTCTTTTATCAAATCTGTTCTATAATAAACGAAAGGAGGTAACACACCTATGACCTACCATAAAGAACTCCAACATCGCTTATTCCAACAACAAGAAGAACAGGTTCACCACATGGAATACCAGCAGGAATTTCAATACTACGAGGACGTCGCAAACGGCAGATTAGACCGCATTCACCTGCAATTACTCCAGCCAAACGATATTGTTGTATACAATGCTGGCGAATATGGTATGCTATCCAAAGACCCGCTTCGCAATCTACGGTATCATTTTGTCGTATCTGTTGCAATGATTACCCGCCTTTGCGTGGAACACGGACTGGAACAGGAACTTGCCTATACCATGAGCGACCTTTACATCAATAAAATGGACGAACTGCAACAAGTAGAAGCGATTATTTCCCTGCAAAATGATATGCTGTTAGACTTTACGCAGAAAATGGCAGCCCTCCCGAAACGGAACGGCTATTCGATTCATGTCATTAAAGGCATGGAATACATCTGCCACCATCTGCACCAACGACTAACCGTTGCAGAAGTTGCCGCTGCTCTCTCTGTAAACCGCAGCTATTTTTCTGCCCTGTTCGCCAAGGAAACCGGCTGTTCTGTCAGTCAATACATCCGACAGGAAAAATTACAGGCTGCCGCCAATATGCTCCGCTTTTCCGATTATTCCTATGCCGATATTGCGGAATATTTTGGTTTTTCTTCTCAGAGCCATTTTATCCAATGCTTTCAAAAATGCTATGCCTGCACACCTGCTGAATTTCGGAAACGCTATTTCCAAAAAACCTTTACGGTTCCCCCAACACCCAAATTGCCCGAAAAACAAACAAAAAAATATCCTGATGACAACGGTGCCACCAGGAAAAGAAGGAATAATAGAAAATAAAACAAAAACAAGGGGAATTGGGGATTATGAAATCCAATTTTTAAGATAGCACAGAAACCTTAAAATAACCTTAAAAGTCGGAGCTGCCTCTTTAAAGTTTACAAAATCAGGAAGGATGACAATTCTATGAAACAAATTGTATTTGATATGGACGGTGTCTTATTTGCTACAGAAGCCCTCAGCGACCGCCTTTGGAAAGAGATGATGGAAGAACGGGGAACACCTGAGATGACCGCAGCGTTACAGCAGTGTCGAGGCAGAAACCGCACGGATACCCGTGCTTTTTTCGCAAGCCACTATCCGGATTTTCCCTATATTGCCATGGAAACCGAAAAACGAAATCGCATGCTGGCAGCGTTAGACAAGGATGGCATGCCCACTATGAAAGGGGCAGAATCTCTCTTGCAGGCATTACAGAATGCTGGCTGGAGCGTTGCCCTTGCCACCTCCACCAGCCGAAAAACCACCATGCACCATCTAGAATTATCTGGATTTACCCGCTATTTTTCTGTAATTGTCACGGGCGATGAAATCCAGCACGGCAAGCCCAATCCGGAAATCTATCTGACTGCCTGCAAAAAACTGCACAGCAAACCGGAAGAAACCTATGCTGTCGAGGACTCTGAAAACGGCGGAACAAGTGCCTGTGCAGCAGGCATGCGTGTGTTGCTTGTTCCTGACCAAGCAATTTTATCGGAATCGCTCCAGCAACAAGCGGAGGCAGTATTGCCATCTCTCTGTGAGGTACAGGAACGGCTGCTGGGGACACGATAACTGCAAGCTATGACAAAATAAAATACAACTCCCCCGACTGTCTGCCCTGCATAGGGGTAAATTGTCGAGGGGAGTTGTTTGACTGTAAAAAGAGGCTGCCGGCAATTCGGCAGCCCCTTTTTTAATTCGATTCACGAAACTGTTGTTTTTAATATCCAACAGCTGTTACGCCATATTCTGCTTGTTCTGCAGTAAAGCCTTCAAATTCCAGCTGTTCAATCAAAGAATCTCTGGAGAAAGAAGAATAATCTAAATAATCCTGAGCCTTTTGTGCAGCTTGTTCATTCCAATCAGCACCGCAACGGTCAACAGCAAAAGTTGCATCTTCAGTAGAGAATCCCTCGAACTCCAACTGTTCAATCAAACCACTATAGGAAAATGCACTGTATTCCAAATAATCTTTCGCCTTTGACAATGCATTTTTTTGTCCCATTGTCATTTCTTGTGTTGCTGTCGTTGTTTCTGTTGCTTCAGTAGCCTCTGTTACTTCAGAAGTAACTTTGCTCGATTCCGGATTAAATGTAATGGTATCCAAAATCGGCTGTGCATAGTTCATGATCGTTCCAGTACCGCCAAAGTCTGTAAAGGTAATGCCGCAAATGGTATCGCCTACAAAGAAGAAAACAGACGTATTTGTTGCAGTGATTCCACTGACATCCATGGTATAAACAACCGCATAAGCATCTTCCCCATTCAGGGTATCCCATTCGGTATCTACAACCGTTGCCTGTGCATCCATTACTGCACCAACGGATTCCAGTGCTTTCTTGTGGTCATCAAGGCTAACGCCCATGCTGGCTGCATCGAACTGCTGTATAAAGAATGCACCTGTCTTATCGGACAAATACCACATTGGATAGCCCTGTGTTTCACTCTTTGTCCAATCCGGAGAAACTTTCAATGTAAAGTTATCCACGGTTTCTTCCTGTGTCAATTCTGCTGCCAGAGCATCGAGGTCAACTTCTTCTGTTTCAGCTTCGGTTTCTTCCTCAGTTTCAACCTTTGTAGTAACTTCTGTGGTTGCTTCTGTAATAGCAGCTTCCGAAGAAGAGGAAGAGTCTGCATCAGAACCGCATCCAACAACACCAGCTGCCAGAACGATCGCACTCAAAAATGCAAGTACTTTTTTCATTGTTTGAATCTCCTTTTTTCCAAATCCATTAATAATAAAATCCAACTTTACTATAACATATTTGAAATAAAAAGTCAAACCGTTCCTCGATTTTCAGCGTTTTTTACAGTTTTCACAGAGGAGAACGGGAAAAAGACAACATAACAACAATGATTCTTTCACAGACTATCTGAAATGCAAAAAAACTGCTGTTTACAGGGCAAAGAAGTGCTGTGTTGCAGTAAAGGTTTCCTGCGGAGCAAGTTCCTGATAGCCTGTTTGTTCCTTCGGAAGATTCAGGTTCGGTGCGTCAATCATAGCAGTCATTGGCTCTGGGCAGAAATAACCGTTGTGACCCTTGTCGTTCCACAGAATCCAGAACCGATAATTTTCGGATACTTCATAACCAATGCCCTTGCCAGTCTTGGTATCCACTGCAGTCAGACCATAGAATGGCTTTCCGTTCAAAGTCTGTGCGGTTGCAGTATACATGTCATTGTCGATGTTCTTCAGAACCGGGCACATTGTACCGTTCTTGTACTGCAAATCGTAATCGGACAGCGGCAGAATTTCACAAGTTGGCAGGCAACGTTCATTCAGCACCCACTTTTCTGTAATCGGAACGGTAATCCGGCTATCTGCTTCGGCTGCACCAACCACAAACGGGCTGTTGATGGTGGTATGGGTTGCCAGTGACATTGGCATCTGCTTGTCTGAGCAGTTCGTAAAGGTAACGCGATAGAATAGACCTTCTACAGTCAGGCGGAACGTAAAGTCTGCCCGAAACGGAATTGGCATATTTGCAAAGAATGGGTCGGTTTCATCATAGGTGTAGCTAGTCTTTGCCCATGCTGCGGATTCATCTGCACAAAGTTCCATCACCCGATGTTTCCGCTTATGCAGGAAACCGTGAATGTGGTTGTTATATGGTGCAGCTTCGTTTACTGGCAGGTGGTAAACCGCATCAGATGTTTTCAGCACGCCGTCTGCGAAACGGTTCGGCAGGTAGAGCGTTGGCAAACCCCAAACTTCTGCGGACTGCTGAATGGCTTCTGGTGTATTATCTGCCCGAAAGCGGAAAAATTCCAGTCCCTTTTCTTCGTGGAACAGACGGATGACATTCGAGCCGATTTCCGGAGCAATCCAAGCTGTATAGCCGCCGCTGGAGAGTTGCAGGCATGGCATACCTTTCCAATTGATAATCTGAACAGTTGATTTCATGATAACATTCCTTTCTGTATTCCTGCAAAGCAGGAGATTCCCGGTGCAAGATGCACTTGTTTTTATTGTAGCATAAATGGAGAAGTTTGTCTATGTCCGGAGAAAAATTCGTTTTTGCAGCAGCGTTTCCGGGAACGAGCCGCAGGAAAATGCGGTCGAGCTGGCTCAGCTCGGCGAGGTGGATGATTCCCCACAGTGTGGGGAAATGTCCCGAAGGGACAAAAGGGCA
>PPYE01662186.1_pt1 | contig 24881 bp, 14 predicted proteins | sample 1559881 | NCBI WGS metagenome assembly PPYE01 (sample SAMN08240022, study PRJNA423297) | Human gut metagenome, whole genome shotgun sequencing project. | reverse complement strand
TTTTCATGCCCTCTCGCAAGGCGCTCAGATAGAATATCACTCACGGTGCCATTTGTCAACACCTTTTTTCACTTTTCTTTTGACTTTTTGCGCCGCCCCAAACACTACCTATATATAGTAGAAAATCAGAGCCTTACCCACAAGATGCCCCCCTACTCTCTCTTACGGAACAGAGAGATCACAAACAGCAGCAGCGGACCGCCCAATCCAAAGAGGATACCGCCCCACAGCACCGGCCCTTCCAGAGCCTGATCCAGGGCAAAGGCGTCAGGAAAGAGCCAGATGGCTCCTGCCGCAGCCGCCAGAATGATGGGCAGCACGGCGGTGGTTCTTTTCTGAATCGCAAACCCTTTCTGGGCCAGTTCCGAACAGGCACAAGCCAACAGAGACAACAGAGCCAGGTCGGCCAGTACCCACAGGGCAATGATGACCGACTCCATCCGCTGGAAGGTGCCCTCAAAGCCAATGCCTTTTACCATCATAAAGAAGGGGGTATCCATACGCCCGGCCAGGCCGGGCCCAAAATTACCCAGGCATACCACCTGCAGAGCGGTCAAGGTGAGGCACAGGCCCACTGCCCAGCGCAGGATCTTTCTCCGGCTGCCTTCCTCAGGCACCACATGGCCCCCCAGGCAGGGGGCAAAGACCACATAGCCCAGCAGGCCCAGCACCGGCAGGGTGGCCCAGCCCACAGCGGGCAGATCCTCTACCCACACGGGCAGCAGATTGGCAGTATCCATCTGAAATGCTCCCAGCAGCAAAGACAGGGTCAGCCCGGCGGCCAGGGTGAGGAAAAAGACCTCCCCCGCTCGGGCCAGAGCCCGCACCGGCTTGCGGACCAGCCAGAAGGTCACCCCCAGCAGGGCCAGCAGAAAGAGCACCATAGGGGCGTTGCGGTAGCTGATGGTAAGAAAGCGCAGGGCCACCTGCCGGGCGTTGGCCGCCAGCAGATAGAGCCCCCACAGAAAGTAGAGCAGGCAGAACACCCGCCCCAGGGCAGGACCCAGCAGCTGTTGGGCGGTATTGGGCAGACCACCCCCGTCCGGGCCGCCCCTGAACAGCCGCCACAGCAGCCAGCACAGTCCCAGCAGCACCGGCAGAGCGGCCAGGGTGGCCAGCCACCCAGCCTCCCCGGCCCGCCGGGCGGTGCTGCCGGGCAGCAGCTGAATGGCGGGGGACAGCAGGGCCGCAAAGGTCAGGGTCAGCAGCTGCCGCAGAGAAATGCGGTCGTCCGGCATGGTGTCACCTCCTACATATAATAGTGAATCGTCATTACCCGTCAGCGTGGTAACTGCGCTGGATTATCGCCTCGGCGGTGGCCTCCAGCTTCAGGTCTTTCATGGATTGACTGCCCAGCAGCACCCCTTTGTGCCAGGGTACCGCAAAGGCGGCGGATTGGCGCAGGCCCAGATAGTCGGCGTCCAGCACCCGGGACAGCTCCAGCGCCCGGGCCATCCGCTCCGCCTCCACCTGAGCCAGTTCCGCCTCCAGGGCGTCCAGGGTGGCCTGGTCGGGCATGGCGCTCCCCTCCGCCAGATTGGCGTCCACCTTACAGTGGACCTTCAGCCCGGCCAAAGTGTCCCCCTGCCAGATGGGCCGCACCGAGGCGGCGGCCCCCACCACACGCAGGGCGGCGGCGGTGCCGTCGGGGGCCTGTACCTCCACCACGTCGGCGTCCACCTTGCCGAAGATCAGATTGACCCCCAGGGCGGCGTCTCCCTCCGCCCAGCCCACCAGCACCCCATCCTTCAGGATGCCGTAACCGGCGGCGGTCAGCCCGCCGTCCGCCAGCACCGCCGGCAGGAAGGAGGCCCCCTGCCGGTCCAGCTCGGCCAGCACGTCCTTCACCGTCCGGGGCATGGAGTTGGCGGTGAGCCCGGCGTCGTCGGCCAGGGCCTCCAGCCGGTCGGTGGCAGAGCCGTCGGCGGCGGCAGCCTCAATGGCCTGACCCGCCGTGCCATTGCGCACCACATAGAGGGCGGTCTCCAGGCGCATCTCCACATCCCGCAGCACATAGTCCAGAGAGGGCATGACCCCCCGTTTGGCCAGTCCCTCCCCCAGCAGCAGCTGAGTGACGTGGCCGAAATAGAGGTAGGAGGACCCCTCCCCCTGGAGCTCCAGCACGGCGGCGCTGATGGTACCCGCTTCCCCGGCCACAACCTCAGTCTCCTCCTGAGAGGTGCCGCCGGAGGCAGTGATGGCCACCCCGGCATCCCCAGCCGTATCCACTCCCAGGGTGCGGATCAGCTCCATGTCCTCGATCTCCCGGGCGTATGGCAGAAAACCGGAGTACCGGCGGCAGCCGGTGAGGGGGAGCATAAGGAGCAGCACCAGCAAAACAAGTCGTTTTTTCACCGCTGCTTCCTCCTGTTCCTGGGCTTGAGGGCGGCAGGCCGGTCCTTGATCTGGGGCATGGGCCGCCGCAGCAGCACGTGCTCCCGGGGCCTGCGGCCGGTACCCACCGCAAAGGGGGTGAGATAGGGCACCCCGAAGCTCTCGATACCCGCCAGATGGACGATGAGTACTGCCGCACCCATAACGGTGCCGAAGAGCCCCGCCGCGCTGGACAGCAGCACCAGCACAAACCGCCAGATCCGCAGGGCGCCTCCCAGCTCCTGGGAGGGCATGGTGTACCCGGCGATACCCGCCACCGCCACCACAATAAGCACCGCCGGGGAGACGATCTTGGCCTCCACCGCCGCCGAGCCCACCACCAGACCACCGATAATGGAAACCGTCTGTCCAATGGACTGGGGCAGCCGCAGGCCCGCCTCCTGCAGGATCTCAAAGGCAATGAGCAGGACGATGACCTCAAAGGCGGAGCGGAAGGGCACGTTCTGCTTGGCGGCAATGATGGACAGGGCCAGCCGGGTGGGGATCATCTCCTGGTGAAAGGTGACCATGGCGATATAGAGGGCGGGCAGCAGCAGGGTGGTGAGCATACAGAAGTAGCGCAGCACCGTCAGGGCGGTGGCCAGCAGCCAGTTGGAGGACTTGTCCTGAGGGGCCTGCAAAAAGTTGCCCAGCACCGCCGGAGCCAGATAGCCCAGAGGGATGCCGTCGATGAGGATGCCCACCCTCCCCTGGGCCAGCCCGGCGCAGAACCGATCGGACCGCTCGGTGTATTGGATGAGGGGAAAGGGGGTGTGGGCGGCGGGCACGATATACTCCTCAATGGCTCCGGTGGAAAACACCCCGTCAATGTCGATGTCCCGCAGCTGGGCCGTCACCTGCTCCACCAGATGGGGATTGGTGATTCCCTCTATATATAGGATATCCACCAGCGTGGCCGACTGGCGGCCCACGATCTGCTCCTGAATCCGCAGCTCCGGGGCCTTCAAATGGCGGCGGACAATGCTGGTGTTGGTACGCACGCTCTCCACAAAGGCGTCCTTGGACCCCTTGAGCACCGTCTCGTTGTCGGGAGCGGACACAGACCGCTTCTCCTCGGTACCCACAAAGCAGGACAGCACCGTGCTTTCCCCGGGAAACAGGAACACGCACCACCCGGCCACCAGGTCAAAGACCACCTGGTCCAGCCTGTCCCGCTCCTCCACCGTCAGGTTGTACAGGGCCCCCTGGCGCATCCGCTCCATCATGGGCGTGGTTCCGGCGCACCGGGCCAGCTCCGGGTCCTGGGCCATGGGCCGCAGCAGATAGTCGCTGATGCGCTCCATCCGCACCATACCGCTGAGGTAGCACAGGGTCAAACTGTGCCTGGGGTCCTCCCCCACCCACACCGTCCGGTGGATGAAATCCACACAGTCCCGGAAGATCTCCTCCAGCCGGGCCAGGGTGATGGCCCCCGGATAGCGGGGCTCCTGCCGGGGGTGGGGATGGGTCTGTCCGTCGGAGCGATCATGGGCCATGGCAAGTCCTCCTTTGTCTGAATGTGCGCATCAACGCTCTCTGCGTTTCCCCATTCAGAGCTCTTTTTTACAGTCCCACGGCCCTGTTTGGGTGAATTTGACGAATTGAACTTTTTTATACTGCCCTGTTTTCGCCTTGTTATACAAACTTGAAGGTAACTGTTGCAATTTTCCAAAAGAATTGATATACTTGAAAAAACTCCCCGGTTCATCTGGTAAACTAGTCACCTTCCGGTAAGTATCCCGCCGCTCCGGTGGAGCAATTCTAACAAAGAGGAGGAGCCCCTATGAAGCCCTTTACCCAAGCCGCCGACGTTCTAGACAAGGAGCTGGCGGACAAGATCGACGGCATCATCTCCGCCCACAATGGGGACGCCACCCAGCTGGTGGGTATCCTGCTGGACGTGGAGGCCGCCGTGGAGCGGCACTACATCCCTGAGTCCGCCGCCTACTATGTGGCCGAGAAGCTGGGCGTCAAGCCCACTCAGGTCTACGATGTCATCTCCTTCTACACCGCGCTCCATTCCAAGCCCCGGGCCAAGTTCACTCTGGAGGTGTGCAACTCCGCCCCCTGCCGGGTGAAGGACAGCGACACTCTGGTGGAGACCCTCAAGCGCCTGCTCAACCTGGAGGTGGGCGAGGTCACCTACGACGGCCGCTTTTCCATCGAGAAGGTCCCCTGCTTCGGGGCCTGCGACGTGTCCCCCGCCGTGCGGGTCAACGGCGTGGTGTACGGCCATCTGGACAGCGAGGAGCGTATCCTGGATATGCTCCAGCAGCTCAATTAAGGGGGTGCCGGTATGAGCAAGAAAGTCTGTTTTATCACCCGTAACTTCGGGAAGTACGATCCGGACAGCCTGAAGAGCTACGAGTCCATCGGCGGCTTCACCGCCCTGCGCAAGGCTCTGACCATGGACGGCAACGAGATCGCCGACGTGCTGGCCGCCAACGGCGTTCAGGGCCGCGGCGGCGCCGCCTATGACATGGGCAAGAAGTGGCGTCAGGCCCGTGAAGTCAAGGGTGCCCACAAGTGCGTGGTGTGCAACGCCGACGAGGGCGAGCCCGGCACCTTCAAGGACCGTGAATTGCTTACCAACGATCCCTACCAGCTGCTGGAAGGCATGATCATTGCCGGCTGGTCCGTGGGGGCCGACAACGGCTACATCTATATGCGTGAGGAGTATTCCCACCTGCGTCCCCGCCTGCTGTCCGCCATCGCCCAGTGCGAGGAGGCCGGCTACCTGGGCGACGATATCCTGGGCTCCGGCCTGAACTACCGCATCCACCTCTACTCCGGCGCCGGCGCCTACGTCTGCGGCGAGGGCTCCGCTCTGGCCGAGTCCGTCGAGGGCAAGGCGGGCCGTCCCCGTATGAAGCCCCCCTTCATCAAGCAGTGCGGCGTGTTCCACCTGCCCACCTGCGTCAACAACGTGGAGTCCCTCTCCCTGGTGCCCCCCCTGCTGCTGGACGACGAGGGCTACTACAAGAGCCAGGGCACCGAGGACTGCCCCGGCACCAAGATGATCTCGGTCTCCGGCAACGTGAAGAACCCCGGCGTGTTTGAGGTGCCCTTCGGCATCACCATCCGGGAGATCATTTACGACCTGGCCGGCGGTATGGAGAACCCCGAGTATCCCCTGCGCCTGGTGCAGCTGGGCGGCGCTTCCGGCCGGATCTGCGCTCCCTCCCAGCTGGACACCCCCTACACCTACAAGGGAATGCGGCAGGCCGACCTGACTGCCATCGGCTCGGGCGCCGTGCTGGTGGTGGACGAGCGCACCAGTGTCATCGGCTTCCTGCGGATGACCCAGGAGTTCTTCTCCCACGAGAGCTGCGGCCAGTGCACCCCCTGCCGTGAGGGCAACCGCCACATCGCCATGCTGCTGGATAAGGTGGCCGCCGGCGAGCACACCCAGAAGGATGTGGACACCCTGAAGAAGTTTGCCGACATCATGTCCTGCGCTTCCCTGTGCGGCCTGGGGGAGACGGCTCAATCCGCCCTGCTGTCCGCCATGAAGCGCTTCCCTGAAGTCTTTGCCGTCAAAGAGGAGGTCGCGGTCCGATGAGCAATACGGTACATCTTACCATTAACCATATGCCGCTGGAGGTGCCCGCCGGCACCCGCATCATCGAGGCGGCCAAGATGCTGAACATCGACATTCCCCATCTGTGCTATCACCCCGACCAGACCATCAAGGCCCACTGCCGGATGTGTATGGTGGAGGTCACCGGCCAGCGCAAGCTGCTGGCCGCCTGCTCCACCGTGGTGTGGGAGGGCATGGAGGTCTTTACCGACACCAAGAAGGTGTACGACGCCCAGGTTGGCGTGCTGGACCTGATCCTGGCCGACCACAAGCAGAACTGCCTCTCCTGCGCCCGCAACGGCAACTGTGAGCTGCAGAAGCTGTGCCGCCGGTTCAACCGCCTGCTGCCCGAGCTGCCCGACATCTCCTCCAACGAGCCCCTGCGCATCGACAATCCCTCCATCGTGCGGGACCCCTCCAAGTGCGTCAAGTGCGGCCGCTGCGTAAAGGTGTGCGCCGAGGTCCAGGGCTGCGCCGCCCTCACCGCCGCCAACCGCTCCGGCGACTTCAAGATCACCACCGCCTTTGACCTGCCCATGGACCAGACCGACTGCGTCCTGTGCGGCCAGTGCTCCCTGGTGTGCCCGGTGGGCGCCATCGTGGAGGTGGACAACACCAACGATGTGGTCCGCGCCATTCAGGACCCCCGCAAGCACGTTGTGGTACAGGTGGCTCCCTCCGTCCGCGTGGGTCTGGGCGACGAGTTCGGCCTGGAGCCCGGCGCCATCGTCACCGGCAAGATGGTCACCGCCCTGAAGATGATGGGCTTTGACAAGGTGTTCGACACCAACTTCACCGCCGACCTGACCATCATGGAGGAAGGCAGTGAGCTGCTGGACCGCATCAAGAACGGCGGCAAGCTGCCCATGATCACCTCCTGCTCCCCCGGCTGGGTCACCTACATGGAGAAGCATCACCCCGAGCTGTGCGACAACCTGTCCACCGCCAAGAGCCCCCAGGGTATGTTCGGCGCCGTGGTCAAGACCTACTATGCCCAGAAGATGGGCTGGGACCCCCACGACATCGTGTCTGTGTCCGTCATGCCCTGTACCGCCAAGAAGTACGAGGCCTCCCGTCCTGAGCTGGGCCGGGACGGCTACCGGGACGTGGACTATGTCCTCACCACCCGTGAGCTGGCCAAGCTGATCCGCTACGAGGGTCTGGACCTGTCCGTGCTGCCTGAGAGCGAGTTTGACTCCCCCCTGGGCATCGGCTCCGGCGCCGGCGCCATCTTCGGCGCCACCGGCGGCGTGATGGAGGCCGCCCTGCGTACCGCCTATGAGGTGTACACCGGCCAGACTCTGCCCCGTCTGGAGTTCGAGGACGTCCGCAACGACGTCAACGCCATCAAGGAGGCCACCATTGACCTCAACGGCACCCCGCTGAAGGTGGCTATCGCCAACGGCCTGAAGAATGCCGAGGAGATCATCCGCCGGGTGGAGAGCGGCGAGGCCGACTACATCTTCATCGAGATCATGGCCTGCCCCGGCGGCTGCATCGGCGGCGGCGGTCAGCCCATCGGCACCAACAACGCCGTCCGGGACGCCCGCATCAAGGCCCTGTACGAGATCGACCGGTCCCTGCCTCTGCGTAAGAGCCACGAGAACCCGGAGATCAAGACCATCTATGAGGAGTTCTTCGGTGCGCCCGGCAAAAGGGGCGGATTCCCACGAAAAACGGCCGCCCACCGGGCGGCCGTTTTTCTCGGAATGACGGGTCTTTGTACCGGCTGCGCAGTTTGCAGCAGGTCCCCATTTTGTCATCCTGAGCGTCAGGGTCGGATCTTTTCTGCCAGTTTGTCTGCCACAGGAAGATTCTTCGCCCCGCTGGGGCTCAGAATGACCGCTGTATTCTATTTTGCAGCAGGCCTTTTTTGTGCTTCACCCTGTAGGGGCGGCCTTTATGGCCGCCCGCCATATCCCCCATCCACGCAAAAAGGCCGGCGCTGACGCGCCGGCCTTTTGTGCCGTATGTAAGGAAATTACTTGCCCTGCTGGGTCTTGCGCCACTCGTTGAGGACGGCGCAGAACACCAGGGACAGGAAGCTCTCCTCCGCCTTGGCGGAGCGGGAGGTCAGGGCGATGGGCACCTTGGCGCCCACCACGGCGCCGCAGGTGGTGGCGTGAGCGTGGATGAGCCAGCTCTTCACCAGGATGTTGCCGGCGATCAGGTCCTGAGCGATGATGCCGTCGAAGCCGCCGCCGGACCAGGGGCAGTCGTAGTTCTTCAGCCGGCAGGCCTCCTTGGAGATGATGAGGTCGTAGGAGATGGGGCCCCACAGCTCGCAGTCGGCGAAGGGGTGCTGCTTCTGCTCGCTCACCAGGCGCTGGGCCTCGATGGTGTCGGGCATATGGAAGTTGACGTTCTCCACCAGAGCCATCAGAGCCAGCTTGGGATTCTCATAGCCGAAAGCCTTGAGGGCGTCGGCAGTGTTCTTGATGATGGCCTTCTTCTGGGTGGGGTTGGGGCTGACGATGATGGTCATGTCGGACAGAGCCAGCAGCTTGGGGTACTCGGGGATGGAGGCCAGAGACACGTGGCTCATGAGCCGCTCGGTCCGCAGGCCGTTCTTCTTGTCCAGCACGGGCATCAGGAAGTCGCGGGTGGGCATATTGCCACGCATGAGGATGTCGCCCTCGCCGCAGTGGATCACGTCGATGGCGGCCTGGGTCACATTGTGGCCGGGAGCGGTGTCCACCATGGTGTAGGGCTCCTTGTCCAGGCCCAGCTTCTCCAGCTGCACCATGGTACGGGCCCGGTCGCCCACCAGCACGGGCTGCACAAAGCCCTCCTTCTGAGCCTGGAACAGGCCGCGGAGCATATTCTCGCCGTCAGAACCGGCCAGGACCACGCGCAGAGGAACATTCAGCTTGGGAACACGGCTGATGATATTGTCAAAATTCTTCAATTCCATGGGATGATCCCTCACCTTTCCATTGATGCCGCGCAGCGGCGTTTGTTCTATTATTATACCGGATAGTTTCGGAGAATACAAGGTATTTCCATAGGAATCGGAACAATATTTCCCCTTATAGCGGGGCAATCCCCCCTTCTTTCTCCGGTGTTTCCGTGCCGTGCACAAAAAGACCGCCGCGGGAGGATTTCCCGCGGCGGTCCGGATAGTATTGCTTCTTACTTTACCACGTTCTCGCAGAAGCGCATAAGGATGGTGGCAACCTCAGCGCGGGTGGCGGTGCCGGTGGGATCCAGCTTGCCGCCGTCCTTGCCGGTGATGAGCTGGGCGCCAACCGCCCAGGTCATGCCGTCGGCCGCCCAGGTGGACACGGTGCTGCCGTCGGCGAAGGTGGTCAGGTCGCCCTTGGCGGACACGTCGTACTCCTTGTACTCGGCATAGCGGTACAGGATGGTAGCCAGCTGCTCACGGGTCACGGTGTCGTCGGGGGCAAACACGGTGTCGCTGTAGCCCTTGACGATGCCCTCGGCAGCCGCCCAGCGGACCGCCTCGGTGTACCACACGCCGCTCTCCACATCGCTGAAGTTCATGGCGTAGTTGACCACAGGGCTGCCCGCCTGACGCCACAGGATGGTGACGATCATGGCCCGGTTGGTGGTCATGAGGGGGGCGAAGGTGGTGGAGGAAGTGCCGTCCATCAGCTTGTTGTCGTAGGCGTACTTGACGGCCTCATAGAACCAGTCGTCAGCCTTCACGTCGGTGAAGGGCAGGCCGGGCTCCACGGGAGTCTCTTCCTTGGCAAAGGAGGCCTTCACGGTGACAGCAGAAGCGGGCATGGTGAAGGTATACTTGCCGTCACCCTTGTCGGTGAGCTTGATCTCATTGCCGTTCTTGTCGGTGACGGTGAGATCATCCAGCTTATAGCCCTCGTCAGCCTTCACAGTCAGGGTGATGGTGAGGCCCTTGTTGGCGCGGGTCCGGCTGGCGGTCACAGTGCCGTTGTCTGCCTTGCTCACGGTGATGGCGTAGGAGGTGCCGGAGGAAATCACGCTCCACTGGGCAGTGAGGGTCTCCGTCTTGCTGACGGTGTAGGGGCTCTCCACCTTGTTGCCATCGGCGTTATACCAACCCAGGAACACATATCCATCGCGGGTAGGCTCGGGCAGGGTGACGTTAGTGTTCTCCGCCACGGTATACACAGAATCTGCAGTGGTGCTGTCGTCGTACTTCAGGGTCAGGGTGTACGTGGTGGTCGCCTTCAGATCGGTGATGCTGTCGCCCTGCTGGGCAGCCGCCAGAGCAGCTTCCATGGACGTGTAGTAGCTGTGGGTATCACCGCTCTGCACCTTGGCGGCGGCTTGATCCGAGCTGTCAATATACGCATCCACGCTGGCGCCGAAAGAACCGCCGTTAATGGTGATATTGGTCTTCAGGGATTCAATCGTCTCATCAACCTTATCAGGAGCAACAGTCTGATCCAAGGTCAGCTTTCCAGTAATGGCACCGCCATTGACGGTCAGCACACTCTGGTTATCTTCATATGCGTTCTGTCCCCACAGGCCAAGTTCCACGTTTCCCTCAATGACGGCACCCTTATTTACCGTCACACGGGCACCATCCTGATAGTACTTTGCCCAGCAGACGTCCATGGCGATCTCATCTTCTGCACGGGGGATAATCGTTGTCCCGGTGTTCAGGTTGATTGCACCGTTGTTGTTGGACAGGGTGTAGTTGAGGCCGGTATAATCCGTCATACCGGTGCCGTCCAGCGTGACATTTTCCAGGGTGAGGTTGGAATAGTTCTGGATCAGGATCTTGACTTGCTGTCCTTCCGCAGGATCCGCGGCAATAGTCCCGTTCTTAAAGGTAATGTTGTTATCTTTGATTAGCTGGAACCCGTTGGTCTCAGTACCGGCAGAACCTACGCCGCTGGTGATTGTATAGGTATGTCCGCCCAGATCAAAAGTAAGATTTCTCTGCACGGTGCCATCCACGACTACGCCAGCGCCGGCAGTATCTTTCAGCAGAGTAATCGTCGCAGGCTCAGTTGTACTCACCGCGTTAACGGCATCCTGGAGGGAAGCATAACCGGTGGTGCCAATGCGAGCGACATAGTCATCGTTGATGGTTCCCTCGCCATCGACAGTACCGTTCACAGTACCGAGCTGTCCAAAAGTTGCGCCGGTATCCACAGTCAACTTGGACGTAGCATCCATGTTGATGGTACCCGCATTGGTGAGGATCTGGCCATTTTCCACCGTGGTCTGCACATTTTTCAGGGTCAGGGTGCTGGTTTCAGGTACCAGAAAATCATTTACCGTCACACTACTGCGTGGGTTAAATGTGTTTACGCCGACCGGCAAAGGTTCGCCTTCCTTTTCAATAGTCAGGTTGTCAAAGGTAGCGGTAACCACATCGTTCTCGTCACGCATGGCAAGGGGCGTCAGAGCTGCCGCGGCTACTGTGGTCTCGGCGTCAATGTTCCACACAGAGGAACCGGTGATGCCGCTGCCGTCGGGCTTGCCCGAGTCGGTCTCAAAGCAGCCGTTGGCCGCGCCGAAATTCAGCTTTCCGGTAATATCGCAGCCATTCAGATCCACATTGGCCGTGCCCACAAAGCCACGGTTTGTGGCGGAGAGATCCTCGATGGTACAGCCGGTGGCTACAATAGAAGAATCCACCACTTCTCCGTTGATGCCGCCAAGATAAAGGCTGGTCAACGTACAGTTGTTCAGCGTCACGCTGCCGGAGAGCACCTTGGTGCTGCCGCTACCGCCGGCACCCACCAGATAGAGATTACTGTTTGTGGCGGTAATCTCCACACGGCTGACAACTGCATTTGTATTCATGTGTCCGTTTGCAATATCCCGGCTGCCTTCGCTTCCGTTGCCATATACGCCGCCGTTAATGTAGGGCCACACACCATCAGCATAATTGTTGAGTGCTGTAGCGTTTTCAAAATTCATGTAAACTGTGCCCTCAACACAAGTGTTGAACGCACCGCCACCGTGGAGCAGATTGGGAACCTCGGCATCACCGGAAAATTTCATGGTGACATCGCCAGTAACCTTGGAACAGCTTTCCGCATCGTTGGCTTTCTTTCCCAGGTTGCCACCATATACATTATACACTTTACCACCTGTCATGGTGATGCTGGTACTTGCAATGGTCACAGGGCTGTCGCTGCCATCAGCGCCGCCATAAACGGACACATTGCCGCTTACGCCTACATACTTAATGGTATCACCATCATTCCAGCTGATATAGGCGCTTGTACCTGTGGCGGTAAAGCCTGTAAAGCTTACCTCTTGGCCGTTTTCAGGCTTGTCGGCCTCAATGGTAATCGGTGTACCATTTGCAAAGAAATTTGTGCCGCTGGCTGTAGGCTGGTAGATCGTACCTTCGTCTGCCGCCAACGCGGTCACCCACAGCAATGATAAAATCATTGCCAGTGCCATCAGCATGGATAGCATCTTTCTCTTCATTTGTTTCACGCTCCTTATTTCTATTCTACCAACATCAAGCCATTTTTCTTTGGCCCGACCTCATCTAGTTTAGCGTCTCTCTTTGTCAAAATCAAGTGCTGTCCGGTAAATGTATCCATTTCGTAAGAATTCTCCTTACATCTCATCCTATATCATACATTTTTCAACAAAAAACGAGCCAGCCGCCAATTTCTTGCAGCTGGCCCGTCCGGTCAGATCCCTTTATTTTGAGGAATGTCAGGCAGGGAGTCAAAGCCCTTTTGCAGATCCTCGTCGGTGGGAATATAGTCGGTCATCTTGCCGGTGAGGTAGTTCTCATAGGCGGTCATATCGAAGTAGCCGGTGCCCGTGAGGCCGAAGAGGATGGTCTTTTCCTCGCCGCTCTCCTTACACTTGAGGGCCTCGTCGATGGCTCCCTTGATGGCATGGGCGGACTCGGGGGCGGGCAGGATAGTCTCCTGCTTGGCAAAGAGCACCGCCGCCTCAAAGACGCGGGTCTGCTCGTAGGCCACCGCCTCCATGTGCCCGTCGTGGTACAGCTTGGAGAGGACGGGACTCATGCCGTGATAGCGCAGGCCGCCGGCGTGGTTGGCGGAGGGGATGAAGCCGCAGCCCAGGGTGTACATCCGGGCCAGAGGGGTCACCCTGCCGGTGTCACAGAAATCGTAGGCGTACTTGCCCCGGGTGAGGGAGGGGCAGGAGGCGGGTTCCACCGCCACGATGCGGGGGTTCTTCACGCCCTTCAGCTTGTCGGCCATGAAGGGGGCGATGAGGCCCCCCAGGTTGGAGCCGCCGCCGGCGCAGCCCACCACCACGTCGGGGTACTCCCCCAGCTGCTCCATGGCCAGCTTGGACTCCAGGCCGATGATGGACTGGTGGAGGAGCACCTGGTTGAGCACGCTGCCCAGCACATAGCGCTTGGTGCCGCCGCTGTTGAGGGCGGCCTCCACCGCCTCGGAGATGGCGCAGCCCAGGCTGCCGGTGGTGCCCGGGTTCTCCGCCAGGATCTTGCGGCCCACCTCGGTGAGGTTGGAGGGGGACGGGGTCACGTCGGCGTCAAACACCCCCATCACCGCCTTGCGGAAGGGCTTCTGCTCGTAGGAGCACTTTACCATAAATACGTCGCAGGTCAGCCCGAAGTAGGAACAGGCCTCGCTGAGGGCGGTGCCCCACTGACCGGCTCCCGTCTCGGTGGTGACGCCGGTGAGGCCCTGCTGCTTGGCGTAGTAGGCCTGGGCTACGGCGGAGTTGAGCTTGTGAGAGCCGGAGGTGTTGTTGCCCTCAAACTTGTAGTAGATCCTGGCCGGGGTGCCCAGGGCGCGCTCCAGGTTGTAGGCCCGGATCAGAGGCGAAGGCCGGTACATTTTGTAGACCTCCTGGATCTCCTCCGGGATGCCGATAAACTCGGTAGTGCCGTCCAGCTCCTGCTTGGCAAGCTCGGTGCAGAAGATGGGGGCCAGATCGTCCACCCCCAGGGGCTGGAGGGTGGCGGGGTGAAGCATAGGGTCGGGCTGCTCTGCCATGGCGGAGCGCAGGTTGAACCAACGCTGTGGCATCTGGTCTTCGGTGAGGTACAGGCGGTGAGGGATCTTGGTCATGTTCATGCACTCCTTCAAGTCTGGTTTTGCGGGAGAGGGCATGAATTTTTTCTGCAAGGCAGGCATGAAAAAACGCCCTCGTCCCAAAGATTCTCTGGGACAAAGGCGTGATAAAAACCTCTGCGGTGCCACCCGGATTGACGCATTCAAACAATGCGCCCGCTCACTTTCGCGTGCCTGCCAGCACACGCTCCCCTGATAACGGGTGGAGTCCCCGTCGCGCTACTCGGTTTCCCTTTCGCAAAGCCCTCAAAAGTCCATTCACCCGGACGCCGCCTGCCGCGATCCCACCACCCGCGACTCTCTGTGAGGCCTTGATACCGGACTACTCCTCTTTCTCATCGGTTTGACGATTTAGTTTGGCATAGTATACCGCCCCTTTTTCTCTTTGTCAAGGGGTAATTTTGATTTTTTTGCGCTACCGGCCCGCCGCCGCCTTGGCGGCGCTCACCCGCTTGCCCGGCTTATGGCTGCGGCGGAAGGCCTTGGCCGCCTCGCACACCACCACCGGCGTCACCGCCAGACCGGCCACCACCCCCCAGGCCCCGGGGGTCAGGGACACGGTAGAGAATACCGTTTGCAGCGGGGGCACCAGCAGCACCGCCAGCTGCATGGCAAGGCCGATCAAAAAGGCTTTGTTCATGGCCGGGTTGGAGGTCACTCCCAGCCGGAAAAGGGATGCCTCCTCGCTGCGCACGTCAAAGGCGTGGAAAAGCTGACACAGGGTCAGGGTAGCGAAGGCCATGGTGTTGCCCGCCGCCAGGGAGCAGCCCGGCAGCACCCAGGCCCCCAGCACATAGGCCGCCAGGGTAAGGGCCCCCACCATTACCCCCTGCCAGGCCAGCCGGAAGGCAAAGCCGTTGGCAAAGAGGGACTCCCCCGCCTGCCGGGGCGGCCGGTCCATCACCCCCGGCTCCACCGGCTCCACCCCCAGGGCCAGAGCGGGCAGGGAGTCGGTGACCAGATTGAGCCACAGCAGCTGGACCGGGGCCAGGGGCATCTCCGGGAACCGGAACAGGGTGGCCAGGGCGATGGTCAGAATCTCGCCGATATTGCAGGAGAGCAGGTAGTGGATGGCCTTTTTGATGTTGGCGTAGATGCCTCTCCCCTCCTCCACCGCCGAGACGATGGTAGCGAAGTTGTCGTCGGTGAGGATCATGTCCGCCGCCCCACGGGCCACGTCGGTACCCCCCTTGCCCATGGCGCAGCCGATGTCGGCGGCCTTGAGGGCGGGGGCGTCGTTGGTGCCGTCGCCGGTCATGGCCACCACCTTCCCTCTGGCCTGCCAAGCCTTTACAATTCGTAATTTATGCTCTGGAGATACCCGGGCGTATACCGCGAATTTGTCCACTTCCTCCTCCAGAGCGGGCTGGGGCAGAAAGTCCAGGTCCTCCCCGGTGAGGGCCCGGTCCCCCGCCCGGCAGATGCCCAGCTCTTTGGCCACCGCCACGGCGGTGAGTTTGTGGTCGCCGGTGATCATCACCGGCCGCACCCCCGCCTTGTAGCACTGGTCCACCGCCCGGCGCACCTCCGGCCGGGGCGGGTCCATCATGCCCAGCAGTCCCACAAAGGTAAGGCCCTGCTCCAGGCTGTCGCTGTCCAGACTGCGGGGCTGTACCTCCACATCCTTGTAGGCCACCCCCAGCACCCGCAAAGCCTTGCCCGCCATAGCCTCGTTGCGGGTGGTGATCCGCCGCAGGGCGCTCTCAGCCAACCGGCACCGGCGGGCCAGCACATCGGGAGCGCCCTTCACCATCACCCGGTATCCACCGCCCGGCCTACTATGTACGGTCGTCATAAGTTTTCGTTCCGAATCAAAGGGAATTTCCCCTTTTCTGGGCCACTCCTCCCCCAATTTATTCTTATCCAGTCCGGCCCGGGCCGCCGCCTCCACCAGGGCGGCCTCGGTGGGATCGCCGGTGCATACCGGGTTTTTCCCCTTCCAGCTCAGCTCGGCGTCGCCGCACAGGGCCCCGATGGTAAGGGCCAGATCCCGTTCCCCCTGGGCGGGGGTCCAGATATCCACTACCGTCATCTTATTCTGGGTCAGGGTGCCTGTTTTGTCGGAGCAGATCACCCCGGCACACCCCAAAGTTTCCACCGCCGGCAGCTTTTTGACGATGGCCCGCCGCTTGGCCATGCGGCTTACCCCCAGGGCCAGCACAATGGAAATGATGGCGGGCAGGCCCTCGGGGATGGCGGCCACCGCCAGAGATACGGCAGTCAGGAACATTTCCAGCAGATTCCGCCCCTGGAGCAACCCCACCCCAAACATCACTGCACATACGCACAGGCACAGGAAGGACAGTGTCTTGGAAATTTCCCCCATCTTTTTCTGTAAAGGTGTTTCACTTTCCCCCTTATCCATCAAGAGACCGGCGATATGACCCACCTCGGTGTCCATTCCGGTGGCGGCCACCAGGCAGGTGGCCCGGCCCCGGGTGACCACCGTGGCGGAGAGGAGCATATTGCGCCGCTCTGCCAAAGGGGTGTCGGAGGGGAGGGGTCCCAGGGCCCCCTTATTCACCGGGGCGGACTCGCCGGTCATGGCGGATTCGTCGGCCTGGAGGCCGGCGGCCTCCAGAATGCGGCAGTCGGCGGGCACCAGATCCCCCGCCTCCAGGCGGATCACGTCGCCGGGCACCAGCTTGTCCGCCTCCACCCGGGTAAGCACCCCGTCCCGCAGGGCGTGGGCCGCCGGGGCGGACATCTGGCTCAGGGCCTCCAGGGCCTTGCGGGCGCTGTCCTCCTGGGACAGGGAGATAATGGCGTTTACCGCCACGATGCCCAGAATGATGGCGGCGTCCAGCCAGTCCTCTCCCCCGCTGGCCCACAGGGACAGGGCCGCTGCCGCCAGCAGCACCAGAATCATGGGGTCCTTCAGCTGGCCCAGCAGCCGGGCCAGGAAGGACTTGTCCTTCTTGTGGGCCAGTTTGTTGGGCCCGTGAGCCACCAGCCGCCGGGCGGCCTCCGCCCCGGTCAGTCCGCCCTGATTGCTTCTCAATTCCTCCAGCGCCTGCTTGGCGCTGCACGCATACCACTGTGTCATGGTGACCGCTCCTCGCCTGTTTGTTTTCCAGCTTTTGGATACAGTATAGCAGGCCTGTCCCCCGGAATTGGGGGAAACCTGGCGGGGCGGACACGCAAAAAGCGGCCCCCGCGTGATGCGGGGGCCGCTGGAGACTGTCGAAAAAGTGGCACACCACTTTTTCGAGGGGGGTGCAGTCTGCCGCGCGCAGGGCCTGTCCGCTGGAGGCGGACAGGCCCCACACTTGCAGCCTGAGAAGTGTTTTCATCCACGCACAGGTCGCGGCTGAAAACGGATTTGACTTTATTCGCGCCTGCGGGCGCGAACTCTGCGAGGCTTTTTTCGCAAACGGAAGCGGCCCCCGCGTGATGCGGGGGCCGCTGGATTCATTGTGCGATCTCCCAATAGGCAAACTGGAAGAACAGATTCTGCTGGGTGGGCGTCATATTGGAGACGGCGTTCCACTGGGAGAGCACGGACCAGTTTTTGAAGCAGATCACCGCGAAGGGTGGCTCCTCCGCCAGCCGGGCGTAGAGCTGACGGGCGCTCAGGTCCCGGCTCTGGCCGTTGGTGGCCCGATAGGTCTGGAGCAGCTGGGCGGCCTGAGTGTCGCTGTAACCTCCGTAGTTGAGGGAGCCTCCGGCGGTGATGAGGGCGGTGAGATCAAAGTCGGCGGTAAGCCGCACCTCCCCCAGGTAGAGGTCAAAGTTGCCGCTCTGAAGGGCGGAGACATAGGCGTCCCAGTCCAGCTTGGTGAGGGTGGCCCGGATGCCCAGATCGTTGAGGCCGTTGACCAGATGCTGAGCTGCCGCCACCCGGTCCTGATTTTCGGCGGACACTACCAGCTCCAGGCTGAGGGTCTGCCGTCCGTTGACCCAGCCGCTGTCGGTGGCAGTCCAGCCCGCGGCGGTGAGGGCCTCGGCCACCGCCTGGGAGGAGTAACTGAGGGCGGAGGCCTGATCCTCATGGTAGAGGGCGCTGCCGGGGTGGACCGGCAGGGCGGCAGGCTGGGCGTGGCGGGAGAAGATGGCGGTGGATACCGACTCCCGGTCAAAGGCCCGCAGCAGGGCCTTCCGCACCCCGGCGTCGGCGCAGGGGCCGCTGACGGTGTTGAAGCCCACATACACCATGGTGGAGGTGGGATAATCCAGGGTATCAAAGGAGCCGGAGAAGCCCAGGGCATTGGTGGCGGTCAGGTCGGTGGACACCAGGGAGATCTCCTTGGTGTCGAAGGCGTGGATCAAATCGTCGGCCTCCTGAATGGCCTGGAGGGGAATGGTGTCCACCGGCAGCTTCTCCCCCTGCCACCAGCTTCCGTTGGCGGTGAGGGACAGGTCGTTGCCGCTGCCGGTGAGCACATAGGGCCCGGTGCCCAGCGGGGTGCCGCCGGTCTCCTTGACGATGGGGATGTCCAGCAGGGCTGGCAGGGACCCGTTGGCCCGGGTCAGGGTCATGGTCACCGTTCCCTCCCCCGCCGTGATGGCGCCAATGTCGGTAAACCGGGCGGAGTAAAGGGCGCTGGTGCGGGCGGTCTCCAGAGAGGAAACCACCTCCGCCGGGGTGAGGGGGCTGCCGTCGGAGAAGGTGACGCCGGAGCGCAGGGTGAAGGTCCAGGTCAGCCCATCCTCCGAGGCGGTATAACCGGAACACAGCACCTGACTGACCTCAAACTGCTGATCCAGGGCAAACAGGCCCTCATACATCAGCCCACCCAGAGACAGATTGGTGCGGTTGCCGCCGGTAATGGGATGGAATCCGGCCTGAGGGTAGCAGGCCAGGGTAAATTCCGCCGTCTCAGAGATTGGGGCGGCGGAGACGGTGGGTTCCGGTGTGGGGGTAACCTCCGGCTCCGGCCCGCCGGTACAGCCCGCCAGGACCAGGCAGAGGGCGGCCCCCAAAGCCGCCAGCCGCAGTGGTATTCGTTTGTTCAAGGGCAGCCCCTCCTTGTCTGTTTGCGGTATAAAAAAATGTCTTTCCGGGAATTCACTTCCCGGAAAGACACCCCGACCCGCGCCACGAGCGCGAAACCGGGGGTATCGAGCCAAGTCGCCGGCGTTTCGCCGGCACGCAGGCTCGTATCTAGGGGGTATTGGATACCCCCTAGACGATCGCGATCATTGCAGCCTGGCTGCCCCGTTCGCCCTTGGTAACCCGGTGAGACCAGTATTTCTCCGGCAGGCAGGCGGTACAGTCGCCGGACACGGCAATATGCTCGGGGTCCAGACCGGCGTTCTCCAGCCGCTTGGCGTTGAGAGCCTTCAGATCCACATGGAACTTGCCGGTGGGCAGCACCTGGATGCAGTGGAGGGCGGAGGCCCCCATGGCCTCGGTCATAGCGTTGGGCACGTCCTCGTGGGTCTCAAAGCAGCACTTGGAGATGCCGGGGCCGATGGCGGCCAGAATGTCCAGCCGGTCGCAGCCGTAGCAATCCACCATCCGCTCCACCGCCTTGGCGGCGATGCCCAGAGCGGTGCCCCGCCAACCGGCGTGCACCGCCCCCACCACCCGGCGCACCGGATCGTAGAGCAAAATGGGCAGGCAGTCGGCGGTAAAGACGGTGAGCACCACGCCGGGGATGTCGGTGACCAGGCCGTCGGCCTGCCAGGGCTCCGGCTCATCCAGGGCAATGCCCAGGTCGGCGGTGGTGACGGAGCGCACCGTGTCCCCGTGGACCTGGCTGGCGCACACCACGCCCTTCACATCGGCGCCGATGGCGGCGCAGAAGCGGCGGTAATTCTCCGCCACTTTGTCCGGCTCGTCTCCCCGGTTCATGCTCAGGTTGAGGGAGGCAAACTTCCCCTCCGACACCCCGCCCAGCCGGGTGGAAAAGCCGTGGGCCACTCCGCCGGCGGCCTCAAAGCCGTCGCAGGACAGATAGAGCAGGCCATTTTTGTTGTGTTCGATGATGTTCATGGAGTCCTCCATCTGGGACGGGCGACCGCAAGGGTCGCCCCTACGGAATCATTAATCGTGGGGGCGGCCTTTACGGCCGCCCCCTGACAACCATCAGTCCTCTTCGTGCATCCCGCAGCACTTCTTGTACTTCTTGCCGCTGCCGCAGGGGCAGGGATCGTTGCGGCCAGGCTTCTTGCCCTTCTTGACGGGCTGCTTCTTTACGGTGCCGTCGGCGCCGGCGCTCTCGCCGGTGACCTTGGCCACCCGCTCGCGCTTGACGGTGGAGCCCACCTGCACCCGGGCCAGGAAGATCCGGCGGAGGGTCTCCTCCTGGATGGCGGCGATCATGCGCTCGAACATCTCGTAGCCTTCCCGCTTGTACTCCACCACGGGGTCGTTCTGGCCGTAAGCCCGCAGGCCGATGCCCTGACGCAGCTCCTGCATGGCGTCGATGTTGTCCATCCAGTACTCGTCCACCACTCGGAGCATCATCACCCGCTCCAGCTCACGCATGAGGGGCTCACCCAGCTCAGCTTCCTTCTTGCTGTAGACTTCGGCGGCCTTCTCCAGCAGCAGCTCCTCCAGCTGGGAGGCGGTGTATTTCTCCAGTTCGGCGTCGTCGAACTTGAACTCGTCGGGGGTGAGGAACAGCCCTCTGAACTGGGCGCACACCTCCCGCCAGTTCTCGGCGTCCATGTGCTTCTGCTCGCCCATGTGGGCCGCCACCTCGTTGGAGATGACGGTGGAGAGCATGGTCTGGACGGCCTCCTTCAGGTTCTCGCCGTCCAGCACCTTGCGGCGCTGCTCATAGATGACCTTACGCTGGGTGTTCATCACGTCGTCGTACTCCAGTACCGTCTTACGGGTCTGGAAGTTGCGGGACTCCACCTGCTTCTGGGCGTTCTCAATGACGTTGGAGAGCATCTTGGAGTCCAGGGGCATATCCTCGTCCACACCCAGCCGGTCCATCATGCCCATGACCCGCTCGGAGCCGAACAGACGCATAATGTCGTCCTGGAGGGAGAGGAAGAACCGGCTCTCGCCCGGGTCGCCCTGACGGCCGGCACGGCCCCGCAGCTGGTTGTCAATCCGGCGGGACTCGTGGCGCTCGGTGCCCAGAATGAACAGGCCGCCCACTTCCCGTACCTTGTCGGCCTCCTCCCGGATGGCGTCCTTGTACTTGGCCTCCGCCTCGGTGAACATCTTCCGGGCCTCCAGGATCTCCTGGTTGTCGGTGTCGGCAAAGCCGGTGGACTCGGCGATCAGTTCGTCGCTCAGTCCGGCCTTTCGCAGCTCAGCCTTGGCCAAAAACTCGGCGTTACCGCCCAGCAGGATATCGGTACCACGGCCGGCCATGTTGGTGGCCACGGTGACCGCCCCCAGCTTACCGGCCTGGGCCACGATCTCGGCTTCCTTCTCGTGGAACTTGGCGTTCAGCACGTTGTGCTTGATGCCCTTGCGCTTGAGCATCTCGGAGATCTGCTCCGACTTTTCGATGGAGATGGTACCCACCAGCACGGGCTGGCCCTTGGCGTGGCACTCCTCGATCTGCTTGATGATGGCCCGGTATTTGCCGGCCTCGGTCTTGTACACCACATCGGGGTTGTCGATGCGGGCCAGGGGCTTGTTGGTGGGGATCTCCACAATGTCCAGGGAGTAGATGGTACCGAACTCCTCCTCCTCGGTCATGGCGGTACCGGTCATACCGGAGAGCTTGTGATACAGGCGGAAGTAGTTCTGGAAGGTGATGGTGGCCAGGGTCTTGGACTCCCGGGCCACGGTGACCCCCTCCTTGGCCTCGATGGCCTGATGGAGGCCCTCGTTATAGCGGCGGCCGTACATGAGGCGGCCGGTAAACTCGTCTACGATGATGACCTCGCCGTCCTTCACCACGTAGTCGATATCCCGCTTCATCAGGCCCCGGGCCTTAATGGCCTGGTTGATGTGGTGGGAAAGGGTGGTGTTCTCAGGATCGGCCAGGTTCTCGATCTGGAACTGCTGCTCAGCCTTGGCAATGCCACGGGCGGTGAGGGTGACGGTGCGGGCCTTCTCATCCACGATGTAGTCGGCGTCCACGTCCGGGTCCTCTTCCTCCTTGGTGTCCACCTTGGCCACCCGCTGGCCCTTCAGGCGGGCCACGAAGGCGTCCACAATGGTGTACAGCTGGGTGGACTTGTCACCCTGGCCGGAAATGATGAGGGGGGTACGGGCCTCGTCGATGAGGATGGAGTCCACCTCGTCCACGATGGCAAAGGCGTGGCCCCGCTGCACCATCTCGGTGGCGTAGATGCACATATTGTCCCGCAGGTAGTCGAAGCCGAACTCGTTGTTGGTGCCGTAGGTGATGTCGGCGGCGTAGGAGGCCTTGCGGTCCTTGGGCTGGATGTCGTGGATCACCAGACCCACGGTGAGGCCCATGAAGCGGTAGACCTTGCCCATCCACTCGGAGTCACGCTTGGCCAGGTAGTCGTTGACGGTGACGATGTGGACGCCCTCGCCGGCCAGGGCGTTGAGGTAGGCGGGCAGGGTGGCCACCAGGGTCTTGCCTTCGCCGGTCTTCATCTCGGCGATACGGCCCTGATGGAGGATGATGCCGCCGATGAGCTGCACCCGGTAGGGCTTCATACCCAGCACACGCCAGGCCGCCTCCCGGCAGGCGGCAAAGGCCTCGGGCAGGATATCGTCCAGGGTCTCGCCATTGGCCAGACGCTCTTTAAATTCAGGAGTCTTGGCCTTGAGCTGCTCATCGGTGAGCTTGGAGTACTCCTCATCCAGGGCCTCGATCTTGTCCACGATGGGTTTGATGGCCTTGAGCTCCTTGGCGGAGCTGGTGCCGAACAGCTTTTTCAACAGTCCCATGTGATTGTTTCACCTTTCTGATCTTCCACAGCGCAAAACGCGGCTGTTGACATTGATTCAGTTTCCTAGTATAGCATAACCCCTGAAAAGAAAAAAGAGTAAATTGTGAACAAATTGCATGATCTACCCTTTTCTGTTCCAGATCGCGGATCTTATTCTCTTTATGCAAAAAGTGTGCAATTCTGCACACCTGCCGGTGGAGAAACTATGATACACTCTTTCCAAGTCCCCGACCGGGTAGTATAATGGATGACAGTTACCTTTTTGTAAATTGTTTCTATCCCATAAAGAAAGGAGGGGCGCTGTGAAAACCACGGATGAACTGCGCAATGCCATCCGCTCGTCCTCGGATCCCGCCATGCTGGCGGGGGGCGCTTTTACGCCGCCGGACTTCACTTTTTATCTGTGCAACCTGCTGGAGCGGCGGGGCTGTCTGGTGAAGGACGCCATCCGGGCCTGCTATCTGGAGCGGTCCTACGGCTACCAGCTCTTTAACGGCACCCGTCCTCCCACCCGCACCTTTTTGCTGCGGCTGGCTCTGGCCCTGGACCTGGGGGAGGAGGAGACCCAGAAGCTGCTCACCCGCTGCGGCAGGGCCTCCCTCTATCCCCGCAGCCGGTTTGACGCGGCGGTGCTCTACGGACTGACCCACCACCTGACCCTGGAGGAGACCGACGAGCTGCTCCTCTCTCTGGGAGAAGGGGGGCTTCTGTGAGCCGCACCAAGGAATTCCGCAACCATTACCGGCAGGTGGTGGACAGTCTGGCCCTGCCTGACCGCATCGCCCTGGTGTACCGGCCGGAGGCCTGTCTGGCGGAGCGGGAAAGCCGCAGCGTGTGGCTCCTCCGCCGCCGGTGCGACGAGGCTCCCTATGTGCTCAAGATTGCCCGGGAGGGGGGCGAGGACCTGGAGGAGGAGTTCCGGCTGCTCACCCAGCTCTACCCCGCTCTGGCGGGCCGTGTGCCTTTTGCGGCCGACTGCTTCCGGCAGGAAGAGACCGTCTATCTGGTCCGCAGCTACCTGCCCGGGCAGTCTCTCACCCGTTATCTGGACCGCACCGGCCCCTGTGACGAGGCAAGCTGCCGTCAGATGGGACTGAAGCTTCTGTCCCTGCTGGACCAGCTCCACCGGATGGACCCGCCCATCATCCACCGGGACATCAAACCGGACAACATCATCATAGGACCCGACGGAGATGTGGGGCTCATTGACTTCGGCATCGCCCGACAGTACAAGCCTCACCGGGACAGCGACACCCGCATTATGGGCAGCTCGGTCACCGCCGCCCCCGAGCAATACGGCTTTGCCCAGACCGACGAGCGCACCGACCTGTACGCCCTGGGCGCCACCCTGATTTGGACCCTCACCGGCTCCTACGACCGGGACAGCCTGGAGGCGGCTCCGGTATCCCGGCAGCTGAAGGGGGTCCTGCGCAAATGCACTGCCTTCAGTCCCGAAGACCGCTACCCCACCGCCGCAGCACTGAAGGACGGGCTGGGCGGCAAGGCCCGCGGGAGGCAGCGCAAACTCTTAGCGGCGGTCTGTGCCCTGGCCCTGTGTCTGGGGGCCGCCGGAGCTGTGGCTCTTCCCCGAATGCAGGGGTCCCAGCCGGTGGAATTTTCCTCCTACTGCCTGGAGCTGGCGGTGCGGGAGGAGCTGGACCGGCCTCTGGGAGAGATCACCTACAGCGATCTGGAGCAGGTGGAGCGGCTGGCACTGCTGGGTAATGAGGTGCTGGAGGACCCCTCGTCCTACTCCTATTATATGAATGATATGACCGGCGACACCTCCTACGGCGATGTGTCCGACGGAGACTGGTCGGTGCTGGGCACGCTGCCCCTGCTGGAAGAGCTCTCCCTGTGGGCGCCGCCGGAGGAGGCGGTGGCCGCCCTGGTGGAGCGGGACCAGCTGCCCATTCTCAACGTGGGCCTGCTGCCCTGTGAGGACCTGTCCATTCTGGCGGGCTGCCCGGTGGTGGACCTGCGTCTCCACGCCGGACAGAACTCCCTGGAAGGCGCGGGAGACCTGCCCCGGCTGCGCAATCTGGGGCTGTTTGCTTCCAACGTCACCGACCTCTCCCCCCTGGCAGAAGCCAAACTGCTGGAGACCTTCTGCTTCAACGGCCCCGCCATCCCCGACTTTTCCCCCC
>PPYE01432887.1_pt1 | contig 24881 bp, 22 predicted proteins | sample 1559881 | NCBI WGS metagenome assembly PPYE01 (sample SAMN08240022, study PRJNA423297) | Human gut metagenome, whole genome shotgun sequencing project. | reverse complement strand
TCGTTGAACCTAAGAATAAAAATGTAAAAGAATTTTCGATTCATGTGTTTCACTGTTCAGTTATCAAGGTCCTGCTGCCAAATGACAGCTCCAATATTTTATCATACCGTTCGAAGCTTGTCAAGAACTTTTTTTAAAAGTTTTTTCAAGGCTTTTGCTTTTTTTGCGACAGCCATGATAGATTATCACATCTTCAAGGCTTTGTCAAGAACTTTTTTTAAAAGTTTTTAGCCGGCGGTTCCTTTACCGCCTCTGCCTTTCAGCAACTTTGATATGCTACCATACCCAGAAGTTTTTGTCAATAACTTTTTTGAAGTTATTTAACTTTTTGACAGTTTTCACTGTCAGCGGAGAAAGAGGGATTTGAACCCTCGCACGGCGCGAACCGTCTACACCCTTAGCAGGGGCGCCTCTTCAGCCACTTGAGTATTTCTCCAACGCCTGAATAATTTTATTATTCAATTCTGCTCCGCATGAGCAATACTTATTATAGACTATACAAAGTATATTTGTCAATTACTTTTTTTCATTTTTTTCAATTACTTTTTCAATGCGCTTTTTTACTTCTTCTGCTATCTCTACTGTCTTCATATCTTTATATTCTTCATACAGCATTGGTTTCAAAAAATGCACCTGAACGGTTACCTTTTCTACAGATTTTGTATCAAAGGATTTATAGGAATCAATTAACGCTACAGGTACAATAGGACACTTTGCTTTCACTGCACTTTTAAAGCTTCCGCCTTTAAACTCCTGCACCTGATTTGGATGCTTCGTTCTTGTTCCTTCTGCAAAAATAAGATAATTTCTTCCGGCTTTTACTTCTTTCGTTACATTTATGATCACCTGCATGGACTGTTTTACATCGTCCCTGTCAATAGCATACGCCTTCATACAGGCAAATACCTGTTTCAAAAAAGGTATAGACTGTATTTCCTTTTTCATTACTACAGAAAAAGGTTTGGGACATGCCTGAATAATGGCAAGCACGTCAAAAAGTCCCTGATGGTTTGGAAAAAACATAAATCCATTTTCCTCTGGTATATTTTCTTCCCCATGGACATCAATATGGATCCTTCCTCCTTTAATAGCCCTTCTGTCAATGAAGCGAAGCAGTTTATACCTCTGTTCTTCCGTATATTTGTCTACATGGCTGGCATAATAACATAACTTGCACCACATAACAGGCACAAGCAGAATATTATATGCTACCATTAACATAATTCTTTTCAACTTTGAATGTACCTTCTTTCACTTTTCCTTACAGCAGGCAGTCCCCCCGGCTGCCTGCTCTTCTTATTTTTCTTTTGTCTCTGTCAGCTCCTGGTAATTGATTTCCAGATTGGTTTCATACTTAGGGTTTTCTCTTATAAATTCCTTATAGGATTTCTTATATTCTTTATAGTCCTGTGATTCCTTAAACTTTTCATATTCTGTTCTGGAATATTCACTCATTTCATCCGTCACATCTTTTGCCGGAACCACATAATATTTTTTATCCTCTTCTTTTACAAAATAAAATGCCATGGAAGGTACTTTGATTGTTTCCTTCTTATCCTTTATTTCATAATAAAACCAGGTATATACCAGCCTGTTTTTCTTCTTTTCTCCCAGAACATCTGCTTTTTCCACACTGATATTTTCTGCTTTGTGTGCCTGAAAAAGCTTCATGTTATAGTTTATCTCATCCTGCACAGCTTCCTCACATTTCTTGTCAGGATCCAGCCCCATACATTTAAGGATCGAATCCTGATCTTTTTCCTGATATGCCTGAAGCATGGATTTTACAACAGCTTCTGGTGATTTTGTGCTTACTTTACCGCATCCCGTCATAAGAAAAATGCAAAGAAAAGCTGCTGAAAGCAGAAAAATCCTTTTTCTTTTTCTCATAGGTATTCTCCTTATTCTTCTGTGCTGTTTTCTTCAGCCTCTTCTTTCTCCTCTTTTTCTCCCTGCTCTTCTTCTTTGTCTCTCACTTTAGCAATACTTGCAACCGTAATATCGTCCTTTAAATCCATCAGCTTCACACCGGATGTGATCCTGCCCAGAATGGAAATATCTTTACACTCCAGACGGATAATAATACCCTCTGTAGTGATCATCATGATCTCATTATCGCTGTTGACAGCCTTCACACCGATGACATTTCCCGTCTTTTCTGTGATCTTATAGCATTTTACACCTTTTCCTCCTCTGTTCTGGCGTGTAAACTCGCCTACAGAAGTTCTCTTTCCAAGACCATTTTCAGATACGATCAGCAGATAATCACCCTGACACGTCAGCTGCATTCCGATGACTTCATCCTCTTCCAGAAGATTAATGCCGCGAACGCCCATGGATACTCTTCCTGTGGTCCTTACGTCGTTTTCGTTGAAACGTATGCACTGTCCAAACTTAGTTACAAGAATAATATCTTTCTTGCCGTCTGTGAACTTCACTTCGATCAACTCATCGTCTTCACGGAGAGCAATGGCTGCAAGCCCTGTCTTCCTTACGTTCGCATAGTCTTCAATAGGCGTTTTCTTTACCAGACCGTTTCTGGTAGCCATAAAGAGGTAATTGCCCTTCTTAAATTCATTGATAGGTATCACAGCCGTTATCTTTTCTTCCGGCTGCAGCTGAAGAAGGTTAATGATTGCCGTTCCTCTTGCAGTCCTGCCTGCCTCCGGAATCTCATACGCCTTGATCCTGTATACTCTTCCTGCGCTGGTAAAGAACATCAGGTAGTGGTGGGTAGTGGTCATAAGCAGTTCTTCGATATAGTCATCCTCAATGGTTGCCATACCTTTTATTCCCTTTCCGCCCCTGTTCTGACTGCGGAAATTATCCACGGTCATTCTCTTTATGTAGCCCAGTTTTGTCATAGTGATAACCGTATTTTCCTTGGGAATCAGATCCTCCATGGAAATATCAAATTCATCGTAGCCAATGGAAGTTCTCCTGTCATCGCCGTATTTTTCTGCAATGGCAAGGATTTCCTGTCTGATCACTCTTAAAAGCAGGTTTCTGTCAGATAGAATTGCCTTTAATTCTCTGATTTTTGCTTCCAGCTCATCAAATTCTTTCTGGAGGCGTTCCCGCTCCATACCAGTGAGCTGGTACAGCCTCATATTTACAATTTCCTGGGCCTGCACATCAGTAAAACCAAAGGTTTCCATAAGTGTTTCCTTTGCTTCTACTCTTGTCTTGGATCCGCGGATGATCCTGATCACCTCATCGATCACATCAAGAGCCTTTAACAATCCCTCTACGATATGTGCTCTTGCCTCTGCTTTGTTTAAGTCATACTGAGTCCTTCTGGTGACTACATCTTCCTGATGCTTCAGATAATAGTTCAGCATTTCCAGAAGATTCATGATCTTGGGGCTCATCTTCTTTCCGTCACTGATCAGAGCCAGCATGATCACGCCGAAAGTATCCTGCAGCTGGGTATGCTTATAGAGCTGATTCAGAATAACATTGGCATTTGCATCCCTTCTCAGCTCGATACAAATGCGCATACCTTCCCTGTTGGAGTGGTCTCCGATGGATGTGATCCCATCGACTTTCTTATCCCTCACCAGTTCTGCGATTTTTTCTATCAGACGGGCTTTATTTACCATATAAGGCAGCTCTGTTACAATGATCTGGCTTTTGCCGTTTGGCATGGTCTCAATATCTGTCACTGCACGGACTCTGATCTTGCCTCTTCCTGTCCTGTAGGCCTCCTCAATGCCTCTTGTGCCCAGAATGATAGCTCCAGTAGGGAAATCCGGTCCTTTCACAATAGACAGAATCTCCTCTATCTCAGTCTCCCTGTTCTCTTCCACCTGGTTATCAATGATCTTCACAACTGCATTGATCACTTCCCTTAAATTGTGGGGCGGGATATTTGTTGCCATTCCTACGGCAATACCGGATGTTCCGTTTACCAGAAGATTGGGATATCTTGAGGGCAGAACTGTAGGCTCTTTTTCCGTGCCGTCAAAGTTCAGACTGAAATCAACGGTATTTTTATTTATATCAGCAAGCATCTCCATAGAAATCTTGCTTAAACGTGCCTCTGTATAACGCATCGCCGCTGCGCCGTCACCGTCCACAGAACCAAAGTTTCCATGTCCGTCTACCAGAGGATAACGTGTAGACCAGTCCTGTGCCATATTTACCAGAGCGCCGTAAATGGAGCTGTCGCCATGGGGATGATATTTACCCATGGTATCTCCCACGATACGGGCACACTTTCTGTGGGGCTTGTCTGGTCCGTTATTCAGTTCTATCATGGAATAGAGAATTCTTCTCTGTACCGGCTTTAAACCGTCTCTTACATCAGGAAGGGCACGGGAAGCAATGACGCTCATGGCGTATTCGATATAGGATTCCTCCATTTTTTCCTGCAGGTCCACTTCCTGAACTTTGTCAAATACATTATCTTCCATTTAGTTTCTCCTTAACTGCTGCCTTCGGCAGACATTTTTATATGTCAAGATCTTTCACTTTGTTTGCGTTTTCTTCAATGAATTCGCGCCTTGGCTCAACCTTGTCTCCCATCAGGGTGGTAAATGTCAGATCAAGCTCAGAAGCAGAGTCTTCATCCATTACAACCTTAAGAAGAATACGCCTTTCCGGATCCATTGTAGTCTCCCAGAGCTGCTCGGCATCCATCTCTCCAAGACCTTTATAGCGCTGAATGCTGCAGCCTTCTGCTCCGATCTCTGCCAGAATTCTTTCCTGTTCCTGCTCTGAATAAGCATAGTAAATTTTCTTATTCTTCTCCACTTTAAATAAAGGCGGTTTTGCCAGATATACATAACCCTGCTTGATAAGTTCCGGCATAAACCGATATAAAAATGTGAGCAGGAGTGTGGCAATATGTGCACCGTCTACATCGGCATCGGTCATAATGATAATTTTGTGATAACGCAGTTTTGTAATATCGAAATCTTCATGAATTCCCGTTCCGAAAGCCGTGATCATGGCCTTAATCTCCGCATTTGCATAGATTTTATCCAGACGTGCCTTTTCCACATTCAGAATCTTTCCTCTCAATGGCAGGATTGCCTGGGTAGCACGGCTCCTGGCGGTCTTCGCAGAACCGCCGGCAGAATCTCCCTCGACAATGTATATTTCACATTTTGAAGGATCTTTGTCCATACAGTCTGCAAGTTTTCCGGGAAGGGAAAGTCCTTCCAGTGCCGACTTTCTTCTGGTAAGCTCACGTGCCTTGCGTGCCGCATCCCGCGCCCTCTGAGACAGGATGGATTTCTCTACAATGGTCTTAGCCACAGCAGGATTCTGCTCCAGATAAATTTCCAGCTGGCTGCTCACCACGCTGTCCACTGCCCCGCGTGCCTCACTGTTTCCCAGCTTCTGTTTCGTCTGCCCCTCAAACTGAGGCTCCTCGATCTTAACACTGATGATAGCAGTCATGCCTTCTCTGATGTCTTCACCGCTGAGATTCTGCTCATTTTCCTTTAACAGCTTATTTTTTCTTGCATAGTCATTGAACGTCTTGGTCAGGGCATTTCGAAATCCCACAATATGGGTTCCGCCTTCGGGCGTGGTAATATTATTTACAAATCCGTAAGTATTTTCTGTATAGGAATCATTGTGCTGCATGGAAACTTCCACTACAACTCCATCTTTCATTCCCTCAAAGTACAGGATATCATCATAAAGAGGGGTTGAACTTTTGTTCAGATACTGGACAAATTCCTTAATTCCTCCCTCATAGTGAAATTCCGCTTTTTTCTCTTCTTCCTCCCGTTTATCTCTGGCAATGATCTTAAGACCCTTAGTCAGGAAAGCGATCTCCCGAAAACGATGTTTCAGGGTATGAAAATCAAAAACTGTTTCCTCAAAAATTTCCGGATCAGGAAGGAAAGATACCATAGTTCCGGTCTTCTCCGGATCACACTCTCCCACTACTTTTAAGCTGTACATGGTCTTTCCCCGCTCATATCTCTGGCGGTAAACTTTCCCTTCATGATAAATAGTTACCTCCAGCCAGGTAGACAGGGCATTTACAACAGAGGCTCCAACTCCGTGCAGTCCGCCGGATACCTTGTATCCCCCGCCGCCGAATTTGCCTCCTGCATGAAGAATTGTGAATACAACTTCAACAGCAGGAATTCCTGCCTTATGATTAATCCCTACCGGGATTCCTCTTCCATTATCAACAACGGTGATGGAATTATCCTCATTTACTGATATATCAATTTCTGTGCAGTATCCCGCCAGCGCTTCGTCCACGGAATTATCTACAATTTCATAGACCAGATGATGAAGCCCTCTTGCGGAAGTGCTCCCGATGTACATACCCGGTCTTTTTCTTACTGCTTCCAGGCCTTCCAGAATCTGAATCTGGTCGGCTCCGTACTCTGTATTAATTTCTGTACTCATGCAATTCCTCCTGTTTTCAGGCATTTGCCTCTGTGATTATCTTCTATCCGCGCATACTTTATGTCAACCTTCAAGAAGGATTATATACGTTTCCGTCTATTACTTTAAAAATTTTGCTGATATGAAATCTCCTGTCTACAAAATCATCCAGACCGGTACAGGTAATCAGGGTCTGTACCTCATGGATACTGTTTAAAAGATAATTCTGCCTGTTGGAATCCAGTTCTGACAGCACGTCATCCAAAAGCAGCACCGGCATATCTTTCACGATTTTCTTTATCATATAAATTTCAGACAGTTTCAGCGATAATGCCGCTGTTCGCTGCTGCCCCTGAGAACCATATCTGCGTATGTCAATTCCATTTACAAGGACACACAAGTCATCTCTGTGAGGACCTGCAGAAGTGATCTTAAACCTGCAGTCTCTTTCTCTGTCCGCTGTCAGTCTGGAAAGAAGCGTCTGCTCCTCTGCATTTGGTTCATAGACCAGCCGGATACTTTCCTTTCCGCCTGTAATGCTGCCGTGTATCCCTTCAATAATGCCGTTCATCTCTTCAAGAAACATTCTGCGGCTTTTCACGATCAGTTCCCCGTACCGTGCAAGCTGTATATCCCATACATCCAGGGTGGATTTCAACGATTCCTGGAAAGCAATATCTTTTAAAAGCTTATTTCTCTGGTTCAGCACATGATTATAAGCCGAAAGATTAGAAAGATAAATTTTATCAAGTTGACATAATTCTAAATCCATAAATCTTCTTCTCTCGCCCGGACCGTTTTTAATGATATTCAGATCCTCCGGAGAGAAAAAAACCATATTTAAAATGCTGAAAAGCTCTCCCGCTTTCTTAATGGGAATCCCGTCAATGGCGATTCCTTTTGCTTTATTCTTTTTCAAATGCATGTCAATTCTGCGGGAAACGCCGTCTTTCTTCACTTTCATACGGATATGCGCCTCATCAGAATCAAACTGTATCATCTCTTTGTCTTTGCTGCCTCTGTGAGATTTTGTAGTTCCGCACAGATACGCGGCTTCCAGAATATTCGTCTTACCCTGAGCATTATCGCCGTAGAAAATATTTGTTCCACTGTCCAGTTCCAGGGAAAGAGAATTATAATTCCGGAAATTTTTCAGCTCTATTGATTCAATATACATAGTGCACCCTGTTATTTACCATAATTGACCCCCTGCTCTGCAGGATCTCAATTATTTAATAATTTTAATCTCTTCTCCATGAAAAGAGATTATATCCCCGTCATACAGCTTTCTGCCTCTTCTCGTATCAACCTCACCGTTGACCTTGACCTCTCCGTCCTGAATGACATATTTGGCTTCAACGCCGTCTTCCACCAGATTTGCGGCTTTCAGCGCCTGTCCAAGCTTAATAAACTCATCTCTCAGTTTAATTGTTTCCATTTTTTCCTCCTGACGGCTTTTACACCTGTTTTATCTTCCAACTGCATTAAAATTTACCGGAAGAATCAGATAAATATACTGCTGCGCATCATCCCGGATAAAGCAGGGAGCTTTGGCATTCATCAGATAAATACTGATTTCTTCATCATCTATTACTTTCAGGGCATCGATCAGGAATTTCGGATTAAATCCGATCATAATATCCTTGCCCTCTTTTTCAATATCGATTTCTTCCTTCATAGAACCGATCTGAGAATCGATCCTGAGTTCTAACTGCCCATCCTGGATATTGATGATAATAGGCTTTTTCTCCCCTTCTTTTACCAGCAGAGTTGCCCTGTCAATACAGTCCAGGAATTCTTTTTTATTAATTTTTACCTTTGTCTCATAATCACTGGACAGCATCTGGTCGATTTTGAAATATTCCCCTTCGATCAGACGTGAAACTACTGTGGTATCATCAAACTCAAATAAGATATGGTTTGCGGAAAGATAGATTTCAGCCATATCCTCCATTTCTCCGGACAGGATTTTGCTGATTTCATTTAAAGTCTTTCCTGGGACAACTACTTTCCTGTCGCGGCATTCATCCTTTAAAGGAATTTTTCTTATGGAGATACGATGCCCGTCCAGAGAAACAACCCTGAGCATATTATTTTCTATCTGAAAAAGTTCACCTGTCATCAGTTTATTATTTTCATTAGCAGCAATAGAGAAGATGGTCTGACGGATGATTTCTTTTAAAGTAAACTGAGAAACCCGTATTCCTTCATCTTTTTCAATTAAAGGAAGGTAGGAAAAATCTTCTCCTGATTTTCCGGGAATGTTAAATCTTGCTTTTTCACAGGTAATGGTTGCATTTAATTTCTCATCCGTTTCAATGGTAACATCATTTTCAGGAAGCTTTCTTACAATATCTGAGAAAATCTTAGCGTCAAGGGCAATGATGCCTTTTTCAAGAACAAGTCCCTGAACACGGGTTTCAATACCCAGTTCCATATCATTTGCTGTAAATTTAATATCATTTGTTGAAGCATCAATGAGAATACATTCCAGGATCGGCATTGTTGTCTTACCGGGTACGGCTTTCATGACGATATTGACGCTTTTTTGAAGTTCAGCTTTAGAACAAACTAATTTCATAATGTGAATAACTTCCTTTCTGTGGTGAGGTGGTTTATAAAATATAAATTTAATAACAAATCCGCAGTAATCGCCGTAGGGGCTGTGAATATGTGAATAACTCCCGAAAACCGCATAAATACAAGGGTTTGGAGTATGGATAACTTTGTGGGTTCAGGTTGAAGTTCCAGTGGAACCGGTGTTGATAAAAATGTGGGTAAGAAATCGCAGAAATTTCAATTGAGATTTTCCACATATAATTCACACGGTATTCACCAGGTAATGTGGATAACTTTCAGCCTGCACCTTTACTGCTTGGAAGGGTTCAGTTTTTTCTTCAGGATCTCGATGGTCTCCCTGGTTGCGTCAGAGGTCTGGATTTCTTTTTCGATTTTTTCCACGCCGTTCATAATCGTGGTATGATCTCTGCCGCCTAGATATTTACCTACATTTTTTAGGGTAATCCCTGTCATATCTCTGCACAGATACATAACAATCTGGCGAGGGAAGACCACTTTGGAATTTCTTTTGTTGCCCACAATGTCAGAGGGCGAAAGATCAAAGTGTTCCGCAACTACATTGATGATCAGCTCCGGAGTTACTACCCTTTTTTCATTAGGAGAAATAATGTCCTTTAAAACTTTTTCTGCAAGTGCCAGGTTGATCTCACTTTTTTCCAGGTTGGCATATGCCATGATCTTGTTCAGGGATCCTTCCAGCTCACGGATATTTGATTTTACATTTCTTGCAATATATTCAATAACCTTGTCGTCAATTTTATAACCGTCCAGTTCTTCCTTTTTTCGGAGAATAGCCATTCTGGTTTCATAGTCCGGAGCGGAAATATCTACGATCAGACCCCATTCAAAACGGGAACGGAGCCGGTCTTCCAGGATTTCCATATCTTTAGGTGGTTTATCTGAGGAAATAACGATCTGTTTTTTCGCACCGTGAAGAGTATTAAATGTGTGGAAAAATTCTTCCTGAGTAGATTCCTTTCCGATGATGAACTGAATATCATCAATAAGAAGTACATCGATATTCCTATATTTTTCGCGGAACTTGGACATAGTTGAATTATTTCCGTTACGGATAGATTCAATCAATTCATTGGTAAAATATTCACTGGTCACATACAAAACCTTGGCGTTGGGATTTTTCTGAAGCACAAAATGTGCGATAGAATGCATTAAATGGGTTTTTCCCAGACCTACACCTCCGTAGATAAAAAGCGGATTGTAGGCTTCACCGGGAGATTCTGCCACAGCAAGGGAAGCTGCATGTGCCATTTTGTTGTTATTGCCGACTACGAAAGTGTTGAAAGTATAGCGTGGGTTCAGATTCGCCTTTGCTACATTTTCATTTGTGTCCGTATCTGCAGGGGAAGGAGTTTCCACAAATTCTTCCTTGATCTCATCGGGAAGTACCAGGGAAATTTCGTAATCTTCTCCTGTGGTCTCCGCAATGGCTACTTTTAAAGGAAGAAGATACTTCTTATTAATATAGTTGAGTGCCATGCTGCCGTTCGTCACGATGATGGTGACCACATTGCCTTCCACCTTGTGTACCTTCAGCGGTTCCAGCCATGCGGAAAAGGAAATATCAGATACATCGTGTTCGATTTTTATCATATTTAGAATTTCAGACCATTTTTCCTGTATAATGTGCATTTTTTATTCTCCTAAAAAGTATAATTTGAACAATTTAAACACAACAACAAGAGAAAGTCCGCAAAAGCGCACTTTCCTTAAGCGTATATATATCTATATAATATAATAAAAACGAATTTTAAGCAATGAAAAATTACGGGATTGTGGGAAGAAATATGCATCTCTGTGTAAAATTCAGCTGTGGCTATGTGGATAACTAATCGGCTACTATATAATATAGAAGAAATATTTTATAGGATTGTAAAAAAATTAACAAGATTCAGGGGATGTGTGTATGTGGAAATATTTATGTGGATAATGGGGAAATCCACATAATACTATTCTGGGGAAAGAGGTAAATGTGAAAAATGTGTATAATGTAAAAAACACAATCCACATGTCGAAAATCCTTGTAAAATAAGGATTTTTGAAAAATTTGAGCGTAAATATGTGTATAAAATGAAAAAGTTATCCACAAGTTATCCACATTTTGTGGATAAAATTACGTCAACTAAAAAATGTGTGTAAATCTGTGTACAAGAAAGTGGATAACAACAGTTAAAAGGAGTAATCCACAATTTTCTGTGGATAGGCTGTGGATAACCTGTATATAACGTCTTTCCTGCGAAAAACAAAGGAAAAATGTCAATAAATGCTTGACGAAACAGGGCTTTATGAATATAATTGTAATGATGTTTTCTATCATGCATAACTAGAGAGACATCAAAGATGTCCAGTTGATATAAGGAGGTGCCTTGAGTTATGAAAATGACATTTCAGCCGAAAAAAAGACAGAGATCCAAAGTTCATGGATTCAGAGCTAGAATGAGCAGCAAAGGCGGAAGAAAAGTTTTAGCTGCCAGAAGAGCAAAAGGAAGAAAAGTATTATCAGCTTAAGACCGCAGCATTGTGGTCTTTTCTTCTCTTTGCGTAAAAGGACAAAGTATGAAATATTCAGAATCATTGAAAAAGAACAGCGATTTTCAACTGGTTTATAAAAAGGGAACATCTTTTGCGAATCGATATTTGGTTATGTATGTAAGGGAGAACCAGTTGAATCGTAACAGAGTTGGAATATCCGTAAGCAAAAAAGTAGGAAACAGTGTGGTAAGGCATCATTTGACACGATTGATCAGAGAAAGCTACCGCCTTAATGAAGAAAGATTTAAAAATGGATATGATATAGTTGTAATTGTAAGAGTGAATGGGAAAGAACAGGGTTTCCATTCATTTCAGAGTGCCTTGCTTCATCTAGGAAGACTCCATAAAATAATGAGAAGTGAAGAGAATGAAAAAAGTATTGATAGCAATGATTAGATTTTATCAGAAGTATTTATCCCCGCTGAAGAGAACTTGTTGTCCCTATGTACCCACCTGTTCTCAGTATGGACTGGAAGCCATTGAAAAATACGGTGCATTAAAAGGCGGTCTGCTTGCTGCATGGAGAATTTTAAGGTGTAATCCTTTTTCAAAAGGTGGATATGATCCTGTGCCGTGAGCATTTAATATGGGCTAATTTAGAAGGAGGATACTGTTTTGGGTATGTTACTATCGAAAAGTACGATGCCGATCGTTAATTGGGTAGCCGAAGTTATGGGCTGGCTGATGAACGGCATTTACAGCATTGGGGTACACAATTTAGGTCTGTGTATTATTATCTTTACAGTGATCATATATGCGTTTCTGACCCCACTGCAGGTAAAACAGCAGAAATTTTCAAAAATGAATGCTGTCATGGCACCTGAACTGCAGAAGGTTCAGAAGAAATATAAAGGAAAAAAAGACCAGGCGTCCCAGATGAAGATGCAGGAAGAAACTATGGCAATCTACGAAAAATATGGAGTTTCTCCTACAGGAAGCTGCCTGCAGATGTTGATCCAGATGCCGATTTTCTTTGCACTGTATCAGGTAATTATCAATATGCCTGGATATATAGGCGGCATCAAGTCCATGTTTGATTCCGCTGTGGCTCATATCACCAGTGTGGATGGATTTGCGGAAATCATGTCCACATTTATCACAGACAACAGAATCAGAGTTTATACATGGAATGCTGACAACGTAACCAACAATCAGGTTATTGATGTTTTATATAACTTATCCCCGTCTCAGTGGGATAAACTGGCAGATATTGATCAATTTCAGGGATTTGCTGATGTTCTGAACCAGACTGCAGACAAGATCCAGCCGCTTCAGAACTTCTTGGGGCTGAACATTGCGGACAACCCCTGGGCACTGATCCAGTCAGGATGGTCTTCACATCATTATCTGCTGATTTTTGCCGCAGTTCTTATTCCTGTACTGGCATGGGCAACACAGGTCCTGAACATGAAGCTGATGCCCAGCTCTGCCAGCAATAACGGAAACAGCGGAAATTCCCAGATGGAAGCCACGATGAAGAGCATGAACTTGTTTATGCCGCTGTTTACAGCATTCATCTGTTTTACATTCCCTGTAGGTATCGGTATCTACTGGATCATCGGTGCAGTGATACGAAGTGTCCAGCAGCTGATCATCAACAGACACTTAAATAACATGGATATGGATGAATTCATCAAGAAGAATCAGGAAAAAATGGCTAAGAAGAGGGCTAAGAGAGGTGTTACCACCACTAACATCAGCCAGCAGGCAAAGACGAATGTAAAGAACCTTGAGCAGCCCAAAAAGAAGACCATTGCAGAAAAGAGCAATTCTGTGAGCAATACTTCCGGATATACTTCAAGCGCGCCGAAGACAAAGCCGGGAAGCCTGGCATCAAAGGCATATATGGTGGCTCAGTTTGATGAAAAAAATAAAAGCAAAAAGAAATAGAAGGTAAGGGGGAAGAAAAATGGAGTTCAGAGAGTTTTCAGCTAAAACAGTAGATGAAGCGATCACAAAGGCAAGTCTGGAATATGAGACTTCCAGTGAAAACCTGGAAATACAGGTCATCTCTGAAGGAAAGACAGGGTTTTTAGGGTTTGGTTCCAAACCAGCCATCATCAAGGCAGCAAAAAAAGAAACAAAAGACACCTTACCAGAAGAGCCTGCAGAAAAAAATCCTGTTGAGAAAAAGAAAGAAAAGAAGGATATAAAACCGGAACAGCCAAGGACTTCCAGGAGGGAAGAAACGAAGAGCGAACCAAGAAAAGAAATAAAGAGAGAGAGTCCGAAAAAAGAAGAGCAGAAAAAAGAAACTTTTAAAAAAGAAAACTCTCAGGAAAATAAGGTTCAGCAGCCTGCGGAAGAAAGAAAAATAGTGGCAAGAAGCGACGAAGAGATTGCTGCAATAAAGGCAGATGCTGAAAAATTCTTAAACGGTGTGTTCCGTGCAATGGATCTTGAAGTAGAGATCAAGATGGAATACAAGGCTGAAGAAGGAAATCTTGATATCGAATTTACAGGTTCCGATATGGGAATCCTTATTGGTAAGAGAGGTCAGACACTGGATTCTCTTCAGTATCTGGTAAGTCTGGTAGTGAATAAGGGAAGACAGGGATATATCCGTGTAAAACTGGATACCGAAGACTACAGAAAGAGAAGAAAAGAAACTCTGGAAAATCTGGCAAAAAGCATTGCCTACAAAGTGAGAAAGACAAGAAAACCAGTGTCCTTAGAGCCTATGAATCCATATGAAAGAAGGATCATCCATTCCGCACTGCAGGGAAACCGTTATGTGGAAACCTACAGTGAAGGAAACGAGCCGTACCGCCATGTTGTGGTAAAGCTAAAAGGCAGAGACAAATAAAGAAAGAATTTTGAGTTATTATTCTAGGTGAAAGCGTGAATAATAGGGGAACCTGTGCGCTTTTGCCTGGAATTTTTTTATACTATCATCTGCGGTATAAGTTCAGAGAGTGAGAAAGGAGAAGAAAGAATGGCAGATACCATTGCAGCGGCAGCTACCGCTATGACAGCATCCGGTATAGGGATCATCCGGATGAGCGGGCCGGACAGCAGAAAAATCGCAGGAAAAATCTATCGGTCAAAAGGCGGAAAAAAGAAGATAGAAGAGGTTTCAACCCACACCATCCATTATGGATTTATCTGCGACGGGGATGAGGTAATTGATGAAGTTCTGGTCATGGTCATGGACGGTCCCAGAAGTTATACAGGGGAGGATACCGTGGAGATCGACTGTCACGGCGGTGTTCTGGCTATGAAACGAGTGCTGGAGACGGTTATCAAGTACGGTGCAAGGCCTGCAGAACCAGGCGAATTTACAAAAAGAGCATTTTTAAACGGACGCATAGATCTTTCCCAGGCGGAAGCCGTGATCGATATTATCAATGCTAAAAATGAATATGCTCTGAAAAGTTCCGTCAGCCAGTTAAGAGGAAATATACAGCGGGCTGTGAAAAACATAAGAGAAGGGATTATTTATCAGATTGCCTTCATAGAATCTGCCCTGGACGATCCGGAACACATCAGCATTGACGGATACGGGGAAACTCTCAAGGAAGAAGTAAAGAAGCAGAAAAAAGCAGTACAGAAGCTTCTGGATACAGTGAGAGAAGGAAAACTGTTAAAAGAAGGAATCAAGACGGTTATTGTAGGAAAACCCAATGCCGGGAAATCATCTCTGCTGAATCTTCTGGTAGGAGAGGAACGTGCTATTGTCACAGAGATTGCGGGAACTACCAGGGATATTCTGGAGGAGACTATTGTACTGAGCGGTATCTCTCTCAGGATGATCGATACTGCAGGCATCCGGAATACAGAGGACGTGGTAGAAAAAATCGGTGTAGGAAAAGCCATTGAACATGCAAAAGACGCAGATCTTGTTCTCTATGTGGTGGATTCCTCCGTACCGCTGGATGAAAATGACGAAGAGATCATACAGCTGGTAAAAGAAAAAAAAGCTGTGGTAATTTTAAATAAAACAGACTTGGATCAGGTGGTTTTTGAACAGGAATTAAGAGAAAAGACAGGTCAGCCGGTGGTACCAATCTCAGCTAAGGAAGAACAGGGAATTGATGATCTGGAGCAGCAGATCAAAGATATGTTTTTTGACGGGGAATTATCTTTTAATGATGAGATCTATATTACAAATCTCAGACATAAAACAGCTCTGGAAGAGGCGAAAAAAAGTCTGGAACTGGTGGAAGACAGCATTGAGATGCAGATGCCTGAGGACTTTTATTCTATTGACCTGATGAATGCCTACGAAGCCCTGGGAAGCATTATAGGAGAAGCGGTGGGAGAAGATCTGGTCAATGAAATTTTCTCCAAGTTCTGTACAGGCAAGTAAGAAAAGAAGATGTTTTATCCACTCCGGAAAAAGCGATGAATGATAAGATGTGGATAACTGACAGAAAAATTTCAGGAAATGTTGAAAGGATAGAAAGAAAAGAATGAACAGATTAGTGGAAGAATATGATGTGGCAGTGGTAGGAGCCGGACATGCCGGATGCGAGGCCGCTCTTGCCTGTGCCCGCCTGGGTCTGAATACTATTATGTTTACTGTAAGTGTAGACAGTATAGCTCTGATGCCCTGCAATCCAAATATCGGCGGAACTTCCAAGGGACATCTGGTAAGAGAGATCGATGCCCTGGGGGGAGAGATGGGAAAAAATATAGACAAGACCTTCATTCAGTCAAAAATGCTGAATGTTTCCAAAGGTCCTGCGGTGCATTCTTTAAGAGCACAGGCAGATAAACAGGAATATACAAGACAGATGCGGCGGACTCTGGAAAATACGGAGAATCTTACTATACGCCAGGCAGAGGTAACAGAAATTATGGCGGAAGATAACCGGGTAACCGGCGTTAAGACTTATTCCGGTGCAGAATACCATACAAAAGCTGTAGTGCTGTGTACAGGAACTTACTTAAAGGCAAGATGTATTTATGGGGACGTGAGCAATTATACAGGTCCAAACGGTCTTCAGGCAGCAAATTACCTGACAGATTCCCTGAAAAAACTGGGAATTGAGATGTATCGTTTTAAAACAGGAACGCCTGCCCGCATTGACAGAAGAAGCATTGATTTTTCAAAGATGGAAGAGCAGAAAGGGGATGAGAGGGTAGTTCCTTTCTCCTTCAGCACAGATCCGGAAGATGTGCAGATTGATCAGGTATCCTGCTGGCTCACCTATACCAACGAAAAGACCCATGAGATCATTCGGGAAAACCTGGACAGATCTCCGCTGTTTTCCGGCATGATCGAGGGAACAGGTCCCAGATACTGCCCGTCTATTGAAGATAAGGTGGTAAAATTCGCGGATAAAAACCGGCATCAGGTATTTATAGAACCGGAGGGGCTTTCCACCAATGAAATGTATATCGGAGGTATGTCCAGTTCTCTGCCGGAGGACGTCCAGTATGCCATGTACCGCTCCGTACCGGGGCTGGAGAACGCAAAGATCGTGAGAAACGCCTATGCCATTGAATACGACTGTATCAATGCCAGACAGCTGTATCCTACCCTGGAATTTAAAAATATCAAAGGTCTGTTTTCAGGCGGCCAGTTTAATGGAAGCTCAGGATATGAGGAAGCAGCGGCCCAGGGACTGATCGCAGGGATCAATGCGTCCATGGAGATCCTGGGAAAGGAAATGCTGATCCTGGACCGCTCAGAGGCATACATCGGCGTACTGATCGATGACCTGGTGACCAAGGAAAACCATGAACCCTATCGTATGATGACAAGCCGGGCAGAATACCGCCTGCTGTTAAGGCAGGATAATGCAGACTTAAGGCTGCGGGAAAAAGGATATCAGGTAGGACTGGTGACAAAGGAACAGTATGATTATGTTCTCTGGAAGAAGAAAGTAATAGCAGAGGAAGCCGAAAGAATGGAACATGTGCATGTGGGAGCTGTGCCGGAAGTCCAGCAGCTTCTGGAAAAATATGAAAGCACCCCGTTAAAAAACGGAATCTCACTGGCGGATTTAATAAGACGTCCTGAGCTGACTTACCATATTCTCGCTCCTCTTGATAAAAAACGCCCGGATCTGCCTGAGGATGTGCGGGAACAGGTAAACATCAACATCAAGTATGACGGGTACATTAAGCGGCAGTTAAAGCAGGTAGAGGGCTTTAAAAAGCTGGAGACAAAGAAACTTCCGGAGGATCTGGACTACAATGAGATCAGCGGACTGCGCATTGAGGCAAAGCAGAAACTGAACGAATACCGTCCTGTATCCATTGGGCAGGCATCCAGGATCGCAGGGGTATCTCCGGCAGATATTTCTGTCCTGCTGGTCTATATGGAATCATACAGGAGACACAGATAAGGAGAAAAGAAATGGAATATAATCTTAGGGTTCTGGAGCAGGGATGCAGAGAATACGGAATTTCCCTTGATGAAAAGCAGAAACAGCAGTTTGTAAGATATTATGAACTTCTGACAGAGTGGAATAAGGTGATGAACCTGACAGGGATCACGGAGTTTGAGGAAGTTTTGCTGAAACACTTCGCAGACAGCCTGTCTATTGCAAAGTGCATGGATATGACCAGGATTTCTTCGTGCATTGATGTGGGAACCGGGGCAGGATTTCCCGGGATTCCTCTGAAGATCGCGTTTCCTCACCTAGAGATTACTCTTTTGGATTCCCTGAATAAAAGACTGAAATTTTTAGATCAGGTTATAGAAGAACTGGGGCTGGAAAGGATTGAAACGGTCCATGGACGGGCGGAAGACGGCGCCAGAAAGGCAGAATACAGGGAGCAGTATGACTTGAGTGTGTCCAGGGCAGTATCCCGCCTGGCATCCCTGTGTGAGTACTGTATGCCTTACGTCAGGGAAGGGGGATATTTTGTATCCTATAAGTCAGGAAAGGCGGCAGAAGAGATCGCAGAGGCGGGAAAAGCCATCCAGGTGCTGGGCGGCAAGGTGATAAAGGAAGATGATTTCTGTCTTCCAGACACGCTTATGGAAAGGACGCTGGTGGTCATAAAAAAAGTAAAATCCACACCAAAGAAATATCCAAGAAAAGCAGGGATGCCTACAAAAGAGCCGATTCTGTAGCTGATGCAGGAGAAGAGTCCGCAATACGGGCATCCAGAGATGCAAAAAGGACACTATACAAGAACGGAAGAAAAAAGCCAATGTACAAAGTAACCTGTACATTGGCTTTTTTTGCAGCAAAAGACGGATTGCAGGGTGTGACGTCTATGTATGATCTGCAGAAAGGACGGCAGGTGAGACAGCTTTGCGCCAGCGAAAAAAGAAAGTATGGCTTCACAGAAAAAACACAATATTATCTAATTTTTATCACAATTTTTCCATAAAATAGAAAGGAAAAAGTTTTAGAAACAGGAGGGAGTATTTTGATTGAAGTAAGAAATCTTGTAAAGAAGTACGACAATCATATCGCTGTGGACCACTTGAATTTTACAGTGGAAAAAGGCAAAATTTACGGTTTTCTGGGACCAAACGGTGCGGGAAAGTCCACTACTATGAACATGATAACCGGATACATTGCATCTACAGAAGGAGAAATATTGATTGACGGCCACAATATTTTGAATGAGCCGGAGGAGGCAAAGAAGAAGATAGGATATCTTCCGGAAATGCCTCCTCTTTATCAGGATATGACAGTTATGGAATATCTGAGATTTGCAGCGGAATTAAAATCCATTTCCAGAGAAAAAAGAGAAGAGAATATCAAAGAAGTTATGTCAACTACAAAGCTTCACGATGTAAAGAACAGACTGATCAAGAATCTGTCAAAAGGTTATAAGCAGAGAGTGGGACTTGCCCAGGCGCTTCTGGGATATCCGGAGATCATTATTTTGGATGAGCCAACGGTGGGACTGGATCCAAAGCAGATCATAGAGATCAGGGATCTGATAAAAAGTCTTGGAAAAAAACATACCGTCATATTAAGCTCTCATATACTTTCTGAGGTGAGTGCAGTCTGCGATTATGTGCTGATCATAGATCACGGAAAATTGGTTGCCAGCGATTCTCCGGAAAATTTGAGTAAGGTGATGTCCGGAACAAATTCTCTGGAGCTTACCATAAAAGGAGAGCAGCAGGAGATAAGGAATGCCCTTGCTTTGGTAGAAAATATCGAAGATCTTATTTATCATGATTCCATAGTAGAAGGAGCATGTGATTTTTCTGTAAAGATCAGGGGAAATCAGGACGTGAGAGAGAACATTTTCTTTGCTCTTGCAGAGGCAAAATGTCCGATTTTGAAAATGCAGCCAAGCAATATGAGTCTGGAAGAAGTATTCCTGAAGCTGACAGACAGCAATTATGAGGAAGGGGGAGAAAGTGATCATGCTGGCAATATATAAAAAAGAGCTGAGAAGTTATATGACTTCTATGGCAGGTTATGTTTTTATCGCGTTTATCTTACTGATTCTGGGGATTTATTTTACTGCATACAATATGCAGTATGCAAGTCCGGATTTTGGTTTCACTTTAAGTTCCGTAACCTTTCTGTTTCTGATCATTACACCGGTTTTGACCATGAGGATCTTTGCGGAAGAGAAAAAGAATAAGACAGATCAGCTGCTTTTGACAGCGCCGGTTCCTGTGTGGAAGATCGTAATGGGGAAATATCTGAGTATGATCACTATTTATCTTATACCGGTTTTCATAAGCTCTCTGTATCCCTTTATTATGGGGAGATACGGAACAGTATCTTATCCTATGGCATTTACCGCCATTCTTGGATTTTTCTTTCTGGGATGTGCTCAGATAGCAGTAGGACTTTTTCTTTCCTCTGTGACAGAAAGTCAGGTTATTGCAGCTGTGCTCACTTTCGGAGTTTTGTTCTGCAGTCATGTTATGGACGGCATTGAAAGCTTTTTTTCCGATACGGCGTTAAGTTCTATGATTGCTTTTGTTGTAATTTCTATTATCATTGCACTGGCAGTTTATCAGATGACAAAAGATATGTTTTTGTCTTCTGCAGTAGGGCTGGTGCTGGTGGCAGCCACGATCATTATTTATATTGTAAAATCATCGGTTTATGAAGGGCTGCTGCAGAAAGTACTGGATTTATTTGCGATCACGAACCATTATGACAATTTTGTTGGCGGTATTCTGGACATTACAGGTATTGTTTATATGCTGTCGGTTATCTGCATTTTTGTATTTCTGACTATCCAGTCCATACAAAAGAGACGCTGGAGCTGATATTCAAGATAGAATATGCCCGTCTTGGCAGGGCATATCCATGAGAGAAAGGAATTTGCAGATATGAAAAAAGAAAAAATTAATATAAAAGAAATCATCAGTAATTATAAAGAGCGGCGCGCCCGCAATAAAAAAGTATTAAAACACGGAAGTTACAGCATTGGTCTTACAGCAGTGATCATAGCAATTGTAGTAGTTTTTAATCTGGTTATCCAGGAATTACCTTCAAAATATAGAGAAATTGACTTGAGTACCCAGAAATTATATTCGATCGGTGATCAGACAGAAAAAATGCTGGAAGATCTGGATAAGGATGTGGAGATTTATTACATTGTCCAGGAAGGGTCCGAAAGCAGTGATATTGAAAAGCTTCTGGAAAAATACGAAGAGGGAAGCGATCATGTAAAAGTGGAGAAGAGAGACCCTGCTGTTTACCCCACATTTACATCCCAGTACACCAGCGATAATGTGACAAACAACAGTATTATTGTAGTATGCGGTGATAAGAATAAAGTGGTGGATTATTACTCCATGTATGAAACATCTATTAATTATCAGACCTATTCTCAGGAAGTGACCGGGTTTGATGGAGAAGGACAGATTACCAGCGCTATTAATTATGTGACATCAGAAGATATGCCGGTTCTTTATACTCTGGAGGGACATGATGAATCATCCATGAGTGAAACTATGAAAGATACGATCCAGAAAGCAAACATCGATATTCAGTCCCTCAATCTTCTGAGCACAGAAAGTGTGCCTGAAGACGCTGCATGCCTGTTTATTTTTTCTCCGGCGACTGACCTGACAGAAGATGAGGCAGGGAAGGTAATTGATTATCTGGAAAACGGAGGAAAAGCACTGATTGTCTCTGATTATTCTGAGGAAGATATGCCGAACTTTGATTCTGTTCTTGAGAGCTACGGAGTAAAGAGATGTGACGGTATTGTACTGGAAGGAAATACAGATAATTATATCTCTCAGAATCCATATTATCTGCTTCCGAATATTGAATCCAATGATATTACTTCAGAGTTATCCTCAGGAAGCCGCTATATTTTAATGGCATTGGCTCAGGGAATCCAGGAGATAGATAATCCCAGAGATACCCTGGATATTCAGAGCATTTTAACAACTTCTGACAGCGCGTACGCGAAAACGGATCTGGAAAATATGCAGACGATGGAAAAAGAAGACGGAGACATTGACGGTCCGTTTAACCTGGGTGTAACGATCAGTGAAGATCTGGGAGATGAAAAAGAAACACAGATTGTTTATTATTCTTCCTCTACACTTTTTGATGACACTATGAATACAACAGTATCAGGGGCCAATTATGAACTTCTTTCAGCTTCATTATCCTGGCTGTGTCAGAGTGATGAAGAAGCAGATGTGATTTCTATAGCAAGTAAAAGTCTGGATACTACCACTCTGACCATTCCGGCAGCTGATGCAAATTTCTGGAGCATCTTTGTGACTGCTGTGATACCTGTCTGTATACTGCTGATAGGATTTATGATTTGGCTGAAAAGGAGAAAACAGTAATATGAAGAAGAAAAAGGGAATGATAGCAGCAGTTCTTGTTCTTATTCTTCTGATAGTGGTATATCTTGTTCTGCGAAATATGAACCTGGAGGAAGAACAGACAACTGCAGAGACGGAAACGGTTTTCAAGGTAAATTCGGACGATATCAGTGAATTGACCATAGAATCGGGAGAAAACGAATATACTTTTAAACAGGAAGATGAAACCTGGACCTATGCAGGAGATGAGAATTTTCCGCTGGATACAGAGGAACTGAGCAGTAAAGTGGCATCTATTACTTCTGTTACAGCTACAACTACGATAGAAGAACCTGAGAATATAGAGGAGTATGGACTGGATGAACCATCAGTCAAAATTACTGTGAAAACCGTTGACGGAGAGTCCGACACACTGGAAGTGGGAGATGAGAATACAGCGGTTTCCGGCTGTTATATAATGATCAACGAAGATGAAAGTAAGATTTATCTGGTTGATTCTCTTGTAAAAACAAGTATGGAGTTTCAGATCAGCGATCTTGCGCTGGAGGAAGAAATTCCAAGTATTACCGGAAGTACGGTTAAACATGTAACTGTTCAGCAAAGCACCGGTACAAAAGAACTGGGAGAAGACGGAAATTCAGAGACAGGATGGACATATACAGAAACAGATGGAAGCACAAGTGCAGCAGGAAGCTCTCTTGTACAGGATTATATGGGACAGTTTACTTCTCTTAGCTGGAATAGTTTTGTAAGCGCAGATACATCCGATCTTTCTCAGTATGGATTAGATAATCCTGCAAAAGTAACGATCAGTTATGAAGTTACGGAGACTGCAGACAGTTCAGAAGATGGAAGTACAGAGGAAGACAGTGAAGAAAGCACCGATTCCGATAATACTGGTGACAGTGAAGATTCTGATGAACAAGAAACTAAAACAGTGGAAAAGCAGGCGGTTCTTCTCATTGGAAATCAGGATGATGAAGGTAATTACTATGCAAAAATGCAGGATAATCAATATGTTTATACCCTGTCTTCTTCGACTGTGGAAGGAATTATAAATATTACAAGAGATAATTTCCTTGATACAAAATTTTCTGATTACTCTTTTGCTGATATGGATAAGGTAACGTTTATAAGAAACGGAAGCACGTACACTGCAACAAAAGTAACAAAGGAAGTGGAAAGTGATGATGAAGAAGGTGAGACTACATCTGAGACCAGTTATCTTATAAACGGGAAAGAAGTAGATATGACAGAATTTAGTGAGTTTTACAGTAAGATTACTGCATTGGAGTGGCAGAGTCAGGCAGGAAGTATAGAACCTCAGGGAGAACCGGAAATTACAATTACTTTTGAAAAGACAGGCGGAATTCAGGTTACTACAGAATATTATTCCTATGATTCAAACTTTTACTTAGTGTTTGATTCTAAAGGAAATAAAGTACTAGTAAACAAAATAAAGGTAAAAGAAATTCTGGATAGCTTTGATGCTTTAATTGCTGGAATGTCAGAAAAATAAATGTTTCACGTGAAACATTTAAGAGCTAAAATATAAAAAGGATTACCTCACGGAAACAGTGAGGTAATCCTTTTTTATTCATATACTTTCAAGGTATCAACAAACTTTTCTGGAGCTTCCATATGAGGAAGATGTTTAGAAGAAGCAATTACAGTAGTTTCAATAGCAGGATTTGAGTTTGTATAAGATTCACCAACTTCTTCAAAGGAGTCCTCATGTTCACCAAATATCAAAACAATACTTTGGTTGATATTTCTTAGTGCGTGTGAAATACTATTATTCATATAACGCCCCACCATGCTGGACATTAAATATTTTGAACTGCTGAAACCTTTGTGTGCTGCCTCATAATAAACATCAATCATTTCAGGTGTTACCTTAAATGGATTAAAAAGATAATTTTCTGTAAATAAAAGTTCTACATTACTTTGACAGGTAATCATATTGTACACAAGTGTGCCGAAAACCGGAAGCTCCAACAGAAATTTATAAAGTTTACTTCGTTTGCCGGGTATTTTACTGAGTGTAGCAAAAGAAGGCGGATTTACAAGGAAGAGCTTTCCAAATAAATTACTTTCATTGTTGCAAGCCAAAATACTAAAGGAACAGGAGTAACCGCTGGCAATTACATCTGTTTTTTCATGAATTACATTTTTAATAAAATCGGAAATCATTTGTACGTATAAATAGCTGGTATAAGTCATAGCTGGTTTTTCTGAACGACCGCATCCAAGCAAATCTACAGCATAAACAGTATGATTTTCTGCTAATTTATCTATTATGGAATTCCATTCATAGGCAGAACTGTAAACAGTTAAATCATGAATAAGCAGAACAGGGGATCCGGATCCCTTCTTTTTATAATAAATTTTTCCAAATCTCCAGCTATAATAATTGTGAGCTGATGATTTCAAAAAATCCTTTAAATTAGCACTTGTAAATATAATATGGTTAATAATATGTATAATTCCGGTAGCTAAAGTTAAAAGAATTCCAATTGTCAGTAAACGAGTCTTATTCTTTTTCATTTAAGCTCTCCACCTCCAGTAGATGAAATTTTTACGTTTACTCTAATTATAATGCATAAAAAAGGAATATACAAGCGAAAAGTAAGTCGAAAAATGTTGGAAAAGATTAAAAAAATGGCAGATTAAATTCGCATAAATGTTTCACGTGAAACATTTATGCGAATTTAAT
>PPYE01680755.1_pt1 | contig 24892 bp, 22 predicted proteins | sample 1559881 | NCBI WGS metagenome assembly PPYE01 (sample SAMN08240022, study PRJNA423297) | Human gut metagenome, whole genome shotgun sequencing project. | reverse complement strand
TGTTAGCGCCGGGCGATTTTAGCCGCTAATAGTCAAACTATTTTGACCAATCCCGGTCACCGAATAATGGCCACCGTGCCTCCCCGCCGCCACTACGCTGGTGGTGCCAACACGCCGGCGTTAGGAGGACCATTGAGGTGAACGAGAGACACGATGACCTACAGGAGATTATAGACGCGGCGCTCCGGGAGATGGCCGCGGAGGAGGGCGACGGGTTCGACCCGCAGGCATGCAACCTCGCGGAGTTCTGCAGGAGGACGGGGCTCACCCGCTCCCGCGCGAGGACGGTCAGGGCACACGGGTTCAGGGCCCTGCCCCACGGGAACAGCGGGAGGAGGGCCGCGCCGGGCGTGCTCGCCGGCCACACCGGCCTGGTGGACGACCTCCTGCGGAAGGGCGTCACCAACTCGCAGGTGATATTCGAGCGGCTGCTCGGCCAGGGCTACGCCGGCGGCCTCACCACGGTGAAGACCTATATCGCCGCGCACCGGGACCTCGTGCCCGCGAAGAGGCGGCAGGCGGCCCCGCAGGGCTGCCGCGGCCAGCGCTTCAGGACGGCGCCCGGAGAGGCCTACCAGATGGACTGGGGCTTCGTCGCGGTCGAGCGCCCTGGCGGGGAGCGGGCGCGGATCGCCTGCTTCGCCATGGTCTGCCACCATTGCGGGGGCGCCCACGTCGAGTTCTTCCCGAACGCGCGCCAGGAGAACCTCCTCATCGGGATGCCGCACGCGTTCTCGGCGCTGGGCGTGCCCGCGACCGTGCTCACCGACAACATGAAGAGCGTGGTCGTCCGCCGCGATGCCGACGGCCGGCCCGTCTGGCAGGCCGACTACGCCGAGTTCATGGGCGTCGTCGGCTTCCGCACCAGGTTGTGCAGGCCGCGCCACCCCTATACGAAGGGCAAGGTGGAGAGGCTCGTCCGCTTCGTGAAGGGGAACTTCCTCGCGGGAAGGTCCTTTACCGACCTTGACGCCCTCAACCGGGAGGCCGCCCTCTGGTGCGCCGAGCAGGGAGGCCGCTGGCGGCGCGCGGCGGCATGCGTCCCGATGCGCGAGCACGAGGCGGCGTGCTCGGCGAACACCAGGCCGCTCGAGGTCACGGCCGAGGTCGAGCGGTACCTGTGCCCGCGCCGGAAGATCTCCTTCGACGGCTTCGTGAGCTTCGAGGGGCACCGCTACGGCGTGCCCTACTGGTACGTCCGCCGCGAGTGCAGGGTGAGCCGGGAGGGGCGCGTGGTGCACATATACAGCGACGACCTCTCCCGCGAGCTCGTCGCCCACGCCGTCGGCGCCGGCGCCGACGGCTGGTGCGAGGGGCAGTGGGAGACATCGCCGGCGCAGCCCGAGGAGCTGCCGACCCAGCCGGTGGGGACCGTGGTCGAGCAGATCGCCCCGCCCCGTGCGAAGCCCGGTTTCGAGAGGTTCGACTTCGGGAGGGCCGAATGATGGCGGGCGCGGGGGCGAGCCCCTACGAGCTCGCGAGCGACGCCGCGTCGAGGCTCGGGATCGCCGTCGGGGCGGAGGAGCTCGCGACCCTCGCCTCGGACCTCGACCTCGGCGACGGGGAGATGGCCGCCGTGGCCGCCACCTTCTCCTACCTTGCGGAGAAGAGGAGGCTCGCCTCCATCGAGACGCTGCTGAGGCTGAGCAGGCTGCCCAGGCGCGAGCCCAAGACCTTCGAGGGCTTCGACTTCTCCAGGATCCGGGGCCGGGACGCGGCCGCGCTGGGCAAGCTCCCGTCGCTGGCCGACCTCTACGCGCACCGCAACGTCGCCTTCGTCGGGCCCGGCGGCATAGGGAAGACGCACCTCGCGCAGGCCTACGGGCGCGAGTGCTGCATGCGGGGGCTCAAGACCTACTACATAAAGGCGACCGAGCTCAGGGACAGGTTCCAGAAGGCCGTCCAGCGGGGAAACACCTCGCGGGTCGTCTCCTCGCTCGTCAAGCCGTCGTGCCTCATCGTTGACGAGGTGGGGAGATGCGTCTACGACAGGCCGTGCACCGACCTGTTCTTCGATGTCGTCGACAGGCGCTACGAGAAGGAGGGGCCGAACGCGATGGTCCTCACGAGCAACATGCGTGTTGGCTAAAATGGGTCGGCCGGGATTGGTCAATCTCGGCCGACTATATTTGGCTAAATTATTCCGGCGCTAACAACGGTAGCGAGCGGTGCGCTTACCATTGAGGATTCTGCAAAGCCAAGTGATAAAACTTCTACTGATAATGAAAATAATCCTGGCCGGGCTGCAGCCATGACATGGGATACCAACAACAACGGCACTCTTACTTACTATGTAACAACAAGCATGCCTAGCGAAGGCGGATTTGGCACCACCGAGACTACAACTAAGCATGTCGTCAGCGGTTTCGGCGCAATCGTTGCTGCATCCGACAGTGGTTCGGTCAAACAGGTCATTTCCGTTCAGGGAGGGAGCACGCTCAACCTTACGGGTGGCATGATCACAACGCCTCGTACCCTGGGCAACGACGGTCACGTTATTCTCTCTCAGGGCGCTGTTAATATTTCTGGCGGTTACGTCACCAACGGCAACGGCGGTGGCTGGGGCGGTGGTCTGTGCATAACGGGCGCGAAAGCCAGCCTCGAAATGACAGACGGTGTGGTCGCGGGAAACAAGGCAGCTTCTGGCGGCGGCATCTTTGCTAACAACGGAGCCACCTTGAAGCTTGCGGGTGGAATCATTTCTGGCAACGCTACGTATTCTGATTCGGTTGGTCTCGGTGGCGGCATCTTGGTTTCGGGCGGTAGTGTGACCGTTTCTGGTGGCTATATCACTAACAACAAATACGCTAAATTCTGCGGTACTGATGGCAATGGTTGTCATGGCGGCGCTGGGCTTGCTGCCAATAGCGGCGCCCATGTCACCATTTCCGGTGGCCAGATTACTGGCAACTATTCCGATGAAGCTGGCGGCGGCGTTTACGTTACCAATCTTAAACAACAAGGTAAGGCTTGGCTCAACATCAAGGGAGGAATTATTGCCTCTAACGTGAGCTACCGATCTGAAGGTGCCGGCATCCGAGTGGGCCAGAGGGTTGACGCGATGATTAACGGCACTCCAGACAACAACGACACTCCAGGCAGCAAAGTCTACATCACTAATAACCACTGCATGTCTCGCTATGACTGGGGCGGCGGCGGCATCTTCGTCCAGGGCAGTAATGAGACCGCATCTGATGCGGGTAGGCTATTTGTCTATAGCTCCTATATAAGCACCAATACCGCTGGTGGCTATGGTGGTGGCGTTGCAGTCTGCCCGACGGGCAAGACGTTGGTAACGAACACCGACGGCACGGCGATCTTTGGCAACACTGACGCTGGAGGCGCCGAATCTTACGATAGTGAAAACAATAACAATGATGGTAACCCCCATCTTTCTGGCGGTGGCAACGGTAAGACAGAAGACAAGGACGCCTATTACTCGGTCGATAGCAACGGCGAACATGTTTTTCGTACCAGTGGTCATGCCGATTTCTTCCTCGCGGCGAAAGGTCACACAACGCCGGTCGCAGTGGTAAGCGGCAAGATGCTTGGCGATATAGACGCCAAGTATTCGGGAAGCATTGAGCTAACGAATCGCATTACCATCCCCGCCAACGGTGCTGCTCAGGTAAAAAATAGCATCGGTCTGACTTCGGGTGTTGATACCAAGGATAAAACGACGATTGATGCAGTACGGAATAAAGCGACAACTTTCATCACGGGCAACTATTCTTGGGACCATGGTGGCGGCATCATGTCGAATGGCAACTTGTACCTAGGCGTGCCTGCGGATACGTATATCTTACCGAGCCTTAAGTTGAAGGCAACCAAGGCGCTGAAACAGGCCAATCAAAACATGGAGTTCGACAAAGACAAGTTCTCTTTCTCGGTCTACCGTAAGGATTCGGATGTCGCGACGGAGCCCTTTTGGAATGACAAGACATTCAACAGTGGCGGCTGCACATTGGTCGGAACCGCCAAGAATGATAAGAGCGGTAACATCACCTTTGACCTTGGCGAACAGTACGTTGATAAGGCTGTTGAGGCTAATGAGATTACATACTACTTGGTCGAAAATGCTGGCAATGATCCCGACATCACGTACGACCCAGCCGTGTACAAGATTGTGGTGAAGGTTCAGGACAACAAAACGCAACTCATGAATGTGCCTAGCAAGGAAGATCCAAACTCGGAGGTTCCTCTTTGCGTTCACAACTACACGATCACAAGCGTGAGTCTGGGAGATTCAACTAACTCGTTGGAAAAGAACGAGCAAGGCTATTATTCGATTGTCGGCCCCGACGGGGGGAAGACCTTCACCAACAAGTACACTCCGTACACCTCCAGTGGCTCCTGGACTCCTAAGGCGACTAAGGTCGTTGTGGGTGGCGAGATGAAGGAGTTTACGCTTCAACTTGCGAAAGACAGCCATTTTAGAGACGAAGACATCGTCGGCACTGCCGTGACCTCTGGCGATAAAAAGAAGCAGACGCTTCCGTTCGTCTTTGAAAAGGGGATTGCGTACACGCTCTCTGATATCACGAAGGATTCCTACACTGCTGGTGACTCTACGGGTCGTGGCGCCTCCAAGACCTTCACGTACTACATGCGCGAGGAGGACGATAGCTCGATTTTCTCGCATTACAAGTTTGATCATTCGGTCTATAAGCTTGACGTCACGATGGCGGATCAGAAAAATGGCAAAATCGACCCCGTGAAGGTGACCTACAGGAAGGGGACCGTTGACTCCGACGGTAACTGGGTAAGCACCGATACTACGGATCACGACCTCACCGACACTGACACCCCCACCTTCACCAACACCTACTCCACCTCTTTGCCCCTTTCTGGTATGTCGGGCGTCACTCTGACGTACCTTGCCGGCGCGGCGGTGCTTTGCGCTGCTGCGGCCTGGATGCACATTCGTCGCAAGGCGAATGCGAAGGGAGGTGAGCGTCGTGAATAAGAAAGTTAGCTCCTTCCCGATCTTGTTTGCGCTGCTCGCCCTCTTGGTCAGCACCTGCGCGGTCGTGTTCCCCGCTTCCGCGCAGGCCGCGCCGACCTCGACCGGTTCCATCACGGTGAGCGGCACCGTAGCGAGTAGCTACGATGCCTACCAGATCTTTAGCGCCAATGTCTCCGACGGCGACAACGACGCCAAGGTCTACACCCAGATCGCCTGGGCAAGCGACGCCGCGCGCGACGCCGTCCTGCCCGTGCTGCACAGCGCCGGCATGCCCAAGTCCCAGACCACCGCGCAGGAAGCTGCCGAGTGGCTCAACGCCGATTCCCACCTTACGAGCGCGCTGAGCGCACAGCTCGCTCGTTCCCTCCAGAGCTCTGGCACCGAGCTCGCGGCCCTTAACGCGGGCACGGCGGCCGAGCTGCCCTGCGGCTACTGGCTCATCGTCGCCGACGACGACGCCATCGCCCAGAACGAGGCCGGCACCGCGCCGATCATGGCCTTGGTGGGCGGCAGCGCCGTCACCGTCAAGCCCAAGGCCGCGACGCCCAAGGTTGTCAAGCACGTGCTGGAGGACAGCACGGCCGCATGGGGCAAGGCCGCCGACGCCACGGTCGCCGACGACCTGTACTGGCGCCTCTCTGCCACGGTCCCGGCGGGGCTTTCCGCCTACGACACCTACACGGTGCAGTTCGTCGACACCATGAGCGCGGGGCTCGACCCCTCCAGGGTCGCCTCGAGCATGCACGTGTACGTGGCGGCGGGCGCGGACGGTAGCCTCGACGCCGTCCCGACCGGCAAGGACGGGCGCGCCGGCACCGAGCCCGCGAAGGGCTGGACCGACATCACGGCCCAGTGCAGGGTCTCGGTCGACGGCAAGACCTTCACCGTGCGCACCGGCGACCTCATCGCCGCGCTCGGCGGGGCCGACGCCTTTTCCGCGGGCGCCCGCGTGGTCGCCGTGTACAATGCGCCGCTCAACAGCGCATGCAACCACGGCATCGCGAAGGGCAACCCCAACGAGGTCTACCTACGCTACCCGCGCTCTCCCTTTGCCGACCAGTCCGGCGACGCCGGCTTCACCCGCACGCCGAGCGACGACGCGTGCGCCTACACCTGGGATCTCGCGCTCACCAAGCGCGGCAGCGACGGCGACAAGCCGCTTGCCGGGGCGGTCCTGAGCATCGCCGACGACTGCGGCCGCACGCTAGCGGCCGACGGCGCGTGGGATGCGGAGGGCAAGGCCACCGTCACCACGGGCGAGGACGGCCGCGTGACCGTCTCGGGCGTGGACTCGGGCAAGCTGGAGGTCCGCGAGCTCAAGGCGCCCAGGGGCTACACCGCCTTTGAGGGCACGCGCTCCGTGACGGTCAAGGCCGAGGGCCTGGACGTCGACCAGGTGGCCGCCGCCAAGCCCAAGCTCACCATCACGGCCGAGTCGCCCCTGCGCGCCGACAGCGCGGACGGGTCGACGGGCAGCCTGGAGGCGTCGCTCATCAACACGCCCACCGGCACACCCCCTAGCATTACCACCGGAGGCTTTATGCCCTCGACTGGCGATATGGCAATGTACGCCGCGGCCGCCGCAGCGGTCGCCGGAGCCGCGCTCATCGTGGTCGCGCTCCTGGTCAAGCGGGGAGGTGGCAGCCATAAAGAGTAGCTGGCAGCCCCACAGAGAGCGGGGCGAGACGTAGCGAAGTAGATGCTAAGATGCAGACAGGCAGATTTAGATCAAATGGAATTCGAGCAGAAAGCAGAGGAAAAGAAGATGAGCATGAGCAAGAACATCGCACGCCTGGCAGTAACCGCCGGCCTCACAGCAGCGCTGAGCTTCGGCGGAGTCATGGCGCCGGTCACGATGGCATTTGCTGAGGGTAGGCCGACGGTGGCCGAGAACGGCAGCGTGACGATTAAGGAGGATACCTACAAGGATACGACCTTTAAGGGAATCAAGATTTTCTCGGCAAAGGTCACGCAGGCCAAGGAAGGAGAAGCCTGGTCTGGCGACAAGACGCTCTCCGACATTGAATGGGCAAATGAGTCCGTGATGAACGCAGTGACTGCAGCTTATGGTGCTGGTGAGTCCAAGCCTGATGGTTTCCCAACCGGCGCAAACGCTAAATCTGCTCAGGCATGGGCCCAGTTCATCAATAAGCACGGGTCTGACGTTGTGGGCAATAACGTCAATGCCGGAAGCGTGCTCGACAAGATCGCTGCTGCCGTTGAGAAGGCCGGCATTTCCGAAGGCGCTGACGGTTGGGTAACTGCTGGCGGTAACGGCTCTTTTGGTACCTTGGCTACTGGCTACTGGCTCTTCGTGACTAAGAGCGTCGGCGAGAAACCAGATGCTGTCGCCGAGGGCAACACGGATACTTTCACTTCGCCAATTTTCGCCGTTGTCGGTGGCTCCGCTGAGAACTTAACTCCCAAGAAGAAGGTCCCCACTGTGACCAAGGCCGTCAGGGATGACAAAGAAGGCAGCTCTTTTGGCGATAATGTGTTCACGAATCCCAACATGGCTGCAGACTCCCGAATGGATCAGTTTATCGATTATCAGCTTACCGGTACCGTTGCGGGTAACATCGACACTTACAGCACCTACAGGTACACCTTCACGGATAATCTTCCCAAATCCATGACGCCCAAGTTCACTGATGAAGCCAGCAGCACGACCCCCGCTGTGACAGTTAAGATTGACGGCAAAAAGGTCATTTCTGGCTACACCGCAACCTTTGATGACAGCAACGTGCTCACGGTTAATTTCGACGACCTTAAGGTTTGCAAGGGTGAGAACGAGTCGGATATTGCCGTCACCGGTAACTCTACTGTGACTGTTGAGTACCAGGCCAAGCTTGATCCTGCAAAGATTTTTGAAAACGGCAAGGATGGTGCAATTAATTCGACGTTTGACGGCTTGGTGGGTAAACCCCAGAAGAATACAGTTACGTTGACCTATTCCAACAATCCGCATGCCGACGGTACCGGCACCACGGTCGAGCATCCTGCCTACGACTACACCTATGGCATCGATGTAACCAAGGTTGGTTCAGAGACTGAGAATCCGCCTCTCGCCGGTGTTGTGTTCACGCTGCAAGAGCAGGGCGATGCTGCCGGCACCTTTATTATGGCAAATGGTGTCAAGACGACCGACAGTGAGCAGGCCAAGCTGACGACCGACGCAAGCGGCAAGATTAACGTTGTCGGTCTCGATGAGGGCACCTACATCCTTACAGAGGTCACCCCTGCGCCTGGCTACAACAACTCCGCAGCAAGTGGCGTCACCTTCACCATCAAGCGCGAACTTAATCAGACCGGTGGCAACGTTCAGCCTAGCACGAATTCCGTAATTCAGGCGGCAGATGGCGTCGTGAAAGACAATACGGCCGCCGCATCTACCGGTAAGCTCAGCTTCACCATTGTCGACCAGAAGGGCTCCAGCCTCCCGCTGACCGGTCTTAACGGCGTGACCTTCACTTGGATCGCTGGTGGCGCGGTGCTCGTCATCGGCGTGGCTCACCTCATCCGCAGCCGTAAGCAGGCTGAGGAGTCCGAGCAGGAGTAGCGCTCACTCACCCATCCCTTTGGCAGGTGGGATGTGATGGCCATGAGACTTGCGGACACTTTTCTCGTCCATCCACGTTCTTGCTTTGCCATTCTCTTTTCGGGGCAGACTCCGCAATGGAGTCTGCCCCGTTCTTTTTGGACAACACAGACAGCCTCCACCGTCCGATGCGGACTCATCCGTCATCGCGTTTCTTGACTCGTATGAGGTTCGGTTTAAGGTCCGTAGGCGCACGCGCGGTGCGGACGGTAGAAGGTATTTGCGCCGCAACAAGCGCAAATAAGAATGCCCGGGGTTAGAGGCCCGGGCATTTAACAAAACCAGAAAACTAGGCCGCCCGCGCTTTCGAACACTTACGCGGGATGCGTCGTTTCCTAGAGACATTGTATCCCGAATCGCTCAGTTGATTCGAGATATTTTGAAAACTCAAATACGAGCCCATGCCTGATAGAAATCTCGTTATTTCCTAAAATTATGTATAATTCCAATATTAACTGGAACTAAGCGAAAAAGATGGAAATGAACGAAGCGCTTACCTACTTACAAGAAGCACTGGGCCTCTCCGCCAAGGCTAAAACTTGGCCTGGATCCGCACGCTTGCCGCTGCATCTGCGGTCGATTGAGGTCCGCGCCGTTGACGCAAATGGTTTTTCTTTTTTGCTTGCAAGTTTGCCTACTGGCGTCGGGCTTCCCGAGGCTAAGAGAGTCTATAGCCAGCTAGCCTTGCGTGCGGAGGCTCCTGTCGTCGTTTCGTTTCCTGATGCCGATGCGCGCCAACGCAAGGCATTGGTCGCACAAGGAATCCCCTTTGTTTGCCCTGGTAGACAGGCTTTTCTACCATTTATGGGTGCGGCCTGCACGGAGAGGAGCGGCACTCGATTTCATAGTCGCGCGACCAAGATATCACCCAACGCGCAGGCTGCCGCAATCTGGGGAGCAGCCCAGGAGCCATATCGTCCCTATGACCTTTGTCGTGCGCTTGGGATCTCGGCAAGCCGCGCGAGTGAGGCCATAACCGAGCTTGTTGACAGGGGGCTCGCGAGGCGCGAGCGTCGCGAGCGACGTGTCGTCGTGTTCCCTGTTGCCGTTGATCTTCTGCTCAGCGAACACATGACAGAGCTCTCCTCGCCTGTCTCGAAGGTCTTTTTTGCAAGGAAGACGCCGCAGATCGAGTATCTTGTTGACGCCGGGGAGACGGCGCTCGCTGCGCGTTCGATGCTCGCTGCGCCGGGTATGGAACAAAAGGCCGTCTTAAGAAGTGCATGGCGTCAACTGAGCGACCTCGAAGTCGCAGACGGGGAGTTGCCGGATAACGAAACGGCGATGATCCAAGTGTGGCGCTATGCACCCGTGTTTGCCGACTCCTCCCGTGTCGACAACATTTCGCTTGCGCTATCTTTGGCGGCAATCGACGATGAGCGAATTCAGCTCGAAGTCGATCGCATGTTTGGAAAGGAATATCCATGGCAAGAAGCGCTGTAGAAGGCCTTCAAGAATTTCAGCAGCATATGCAAGAAGCTGCAGGATCGTATGCCCTTATCGGCGGCACGGCATGCGACATTTTGCTCGCGGAGGCGGGACTTCCGTTTAGGGCGACTCACGATTTTGATGTTGTAATTGTCGCTGATGACCGGTTGCCTCAGACGGCAGAAGCTATATGGACTTTGGTGCGTGATGGCGGTTACCGCTGCGGCTGGGGCGAAGGCAAAGGCTCATGTTTTTATCGGTTCACAGAGCCTAAGAGGCCGGGTTACCCCCATATGATCGAACTCTTCGCGAAGTGCCCCGACTTTCTAAAGGGTCGTGAGGGGATTGATGTGGCGCCAATTCACGTTGATGAAAACATAAGCAGTCTTTCGGCAATTTTGTTGGACGATGCTTACTACAGCTTGTTCCTTCAGGGAATTCGGACCGTAGGCGGCGTTTCGGTCCTGGGTACGGAATACATTGTCCCGTTCAAAGCGAAGGCGTATCTCGACCTAAAAGCTAGAAGGGAAGCGGGGGAGAACGTTGATTCGAAGAAGGTAAAAAAGCATAAACGCGATGCGCTGAGGCTTGCTCAGCTGCTTGGCGAGTCGTAAGGTGTCGACCTGCGCGGAGAACTGAAGGACGATATGATTGCGTTTGTTAAAGATTGTGAGGTGGGCGACGTCAATCTGAAACAGATCGGGGTTGCGGGCGCAACGATGGCGCAGTTGCTTGAGACGATGAAAGCAACATATGGCTTGATTGGTTGAGTGTGGTTACGTGGCCCGGACGGTGCAGTCTAGCTGCGTTGTCCGGCGCGGAAGCTCGCTAATCGGCTATTATTTGTTTAGACAACCTGAGCTATAGAGGAGTGACCGGCGATGGTGCAGGGCGCCAAACATATGAAGAGCAATAACGCCGCGGCCAACGGCGGCTCAAGCCCTCAACCCAAACCTCAACCAAAGCCCAAGCGTCGTCGCAAGCGGTTGCCGCGCTGGGCCGACCGTCTCATCACCATCGTCATCATCCTTATTGGCGTGGGCCTTATGACCTGGCCGTGGATCTTGGACCGGCTCGAGGCCTCGGGCGTGTTCAACCAGATCAGCACGGTGTCCAGCACCGTGGACGCGCTGTCTGCCGAGGAGCGCGAGCGCATCCTGCTCCAGGCGCGCTCCTTTAACGAGCAGCTGGCGGGCGAGGCCACCGAGCTTCCCGCCGACCAGATCGAGCCCTACGCTCAGCAGCTCATCTTTGACCGCGACCCCATGATGAGCTGGGTCGAGATCCCCTCCATCGACGTGAGCATGCCCATCTACCACGGCACGAGCGAGGAAGTCCTCATGGCGGGCGTCGGCCACCTGGAGGGCACGAGCCTGCCGGTGGGCGGCACCTCGACGCATTGCGTGCTCACCGCGCACTCGGGCATGCGCAACTTGAGCATGTTCGACGACATCCATTCGCTGGAGCCCGGCGACCTGGTGCTGCTGCACACCATGAACAAGACGCTCGCCTACAAGATGGTGGACTCCGAGGTGGTGTTGCCCGAGGAGATGGAGTCGCTGACCATCGAGCCCGGAGCCGACAAGGTTACGCTCGTCACCTGCACGCCCTACGGCGTGAACGACCATCGCCTGCTGGTGCACTGCGTGCGCACCAAGTACAGCAAGAAGGATGTCGACAAGCAAAAGTCGCTGGCTGGTCGCCACTGGGGCAAGCGCGAGTTTGCCGTGCTCATCGTGGTCGTGGCCATTGTGCTGTTGCTGCTGGACATCGTGATCCATGCGGTCCGCAAGCGCCGCAAGGCCAAGGCCTCGGCATAAGACATCGTTCGGAACCACCACAATGGGGACAGGCACCTTTGTGGTGGTCGGGACTTCTAAACCATCACAACATTCGATGAAAATCGCGATTTTGACGAAAAGCGTCGAATGTTGTGATGGTCTTCGTTGTGGACGGCGCGGTTTTCGCTATGGACGGTGCGGTTTCGCTGCAGAACCGCCAGCCCGCCGCCTGCCAGCCCGCCGTCCTCGTTACGTTTTCGCTGCATTTGGGTAAAGCGCCTGCTCCAAGTCGGCGTTGCCCTGTATACTAGAGCGGTTTAACTGTTATGCGGAAGGGAGCGCCTATGGCACTCAGCGAGAAAGACGTGCGCGGCATCGCCGAGTACGCAAAGATCGCACTGACCGATGACGAGCTCACCCAGATGACGTCCTACCTGAACGACGCCGTCCAGATGCTCGAGCCCGTCCTGCAATATGACTTACCCGACGTGGAGCCCACGTTCCATCCTATCGGAAGCCTGTCCAACGTGATGGGCGATGACCTGCGCGAGCCCGAGCGCGATCTGCCGCTCGACGTCGCGCTCGAGAACGCCGGCAGCGTGCGCGACCGCTACTTCCGCGTGCCGTCCATTTTGGGAGAGGGGGAGAGCGAGTAATGGCGCTAAGCTTCGATTCCCTTACCGCCGCCCAGATTGCCGCGGGCGTTGCCGCTGGCAACTTTACCGCTACCGAGGTGGCCCAGGCCTCTCTTGCCGCCATCGAGGCACGCGAGGGCGGGGTCCAGGCATTCCTGCAGGTGGCGCCCGAGCTTGCGCTCGAGGCCGCCGCGCGCGTGGATGCCGACCGTGCCGCAGGCAAGCCGCTGCCCCCGCTCGCGGGCGTGCCGCTGGCCATCAAGGACAACATGAACCTCGTGGGCACGCGCACCACCTGCGCTTCCCGCATGCTCGAGAACTACCAGAGCGTCTACACAGCCACCTGCGTCCAGCGCATGCTCGATGCCGGCTGCCTGCCCATGGGCAAGGCCAACATGGACGAGTTTGCCTTTGGTAGCTCTACCGAGAGCTCGGCGTTCCACCGCACCAACAATCCCTGGGATACCGAGCGCGTGCCCGGCGGCTCTTCGGGCGGCTCCGCTGCCGCCGTCGCCGCGGGCGAGGTTGCGCTCTCGCTGGGTTCGGACACCGGCGGCTCCATTCGCCAGCCGGCGTCGCTGTGCGGCGTGGTGGGCTTTAAGCCCACGTATGGCGCCGTGAGCCGTTACGGCGTGGTTGCCTTTGGCTCGTCGCTCGACCAGGTTGGCCCCTTTGGCCGCACGGTCGAGGATGTCGCGCTGGCCATGAACGCGCTTACCGGCGCGGGCCACGATCCGTACGATTGCACCAGCCAGGACTGCGCCGTCGACTTTACCGAGCACCTCAACGACAGCATCGAGGGCAAGCGCGTAGGCATCATCCCCGCGTTTATGGAGGCCGAGGGCCTGACGCCCGAGGTCAAGGCCGCTGTTCAGCGCGCCGCCCAGGAGCTGCAGAACCAGGGCGCCGAGCTGGTCGAGGTCGACCTGCCGCACCTGGACGCCGCCATCGCCGCCTACTATGTCATCGGCCCGGCCGAGGCGTTCTCCAACCTGGCCCGCTTCGATGGCATTCGCTACGGCTATCAGGAGGAGGGCTGCGCCAACCTGTCCGATCAGAGCTCGCTCTCGCGCGCCCACGGCTTTGGCGCCGAGGCCAAGCGCCGTCAGATGCTCGGCGCCTACCTGCTGAGCTCGGGCGTGTACGACAAGTACTACTACGCCGCGCAAAAGGCCCGCACGCTCATCACGCAGGACTACGACGCCGCGTATGCCAAGGTGGACACCATCCTCATGCCGGCCTCGCCGCGCACGGCCTTTAAGTTTGGCGAGATCAGCGACCCCACGCAGATGTACCTCTCCGACCTGTACACCATCTCGCTCAACATTTGCGGCAACGGTGGCATCTCGGTGCCGCTGGGCTTGGGTGAGGATACTCAACTGCCCGTTTCTGCCCAGCTGGTGGGACCTGCCTTTAAGGACCGTCAGCTGCTCACGTTTGCCCGCGCCCTGGAGCGCGGCTTTGCCGATGCCGCCACGGGTGCGCCCGCGCTTTCCGTCGCGCCCGATTTTGCCGGGAAAGGAGGCGAGCTGTAATGAAGGAGCTTTCCGAGGTCCTGCAGGATTGGGAGGCCGTGATCGGCCTGGAGATCCATACCGAGCTCACCGCACTCGATACCAAGATGTTCTGCAACTGCAAGCTCAGCCACGATGACGAGCCCAACGCCAACGTGTGCCCGGTGTGCCTGGGCCTGCCCGGCGCGCTGCCGGTGCCCAACAAGCGCGCCATCGAGAGCATCGTCAAGGCGGGTCTTGCCACCAACTGCGAGATCCAGCGCCACTCGATGTTCTACCGCAAGCACTACTTCTATCCCGATATGGCCAAGAACTTCCAGACCACGCAGGGTCCGGTCGCCTTTGCCATGTACGGTCACCTGGACCTGGACGTGACCGGTCGCGGTGCCGCCGAGCGCCCCGACTGCGCGTTTGGCGAGGCCGAGGCCCAGAGCCTGGCGAGCGCCTCTGCCAATGCCGAGGGCCTGTCCACGTCCATGACGTCGACCATGCGCGAGGGCAACCAGCGCGCCGGCCACCTGGCCAGCTATGATGCGTCCAGCCTGCAGATGCCCGAGCGCCGCGAGGACGGTTCCTACACGGTGCCCATCCGCATCCTGCGCATCCACATGGAGGAGGACGCTGCCAAGATGGTGCACGTGGGCGGCGCCGAGGGCCGCATTACCGCCGCGGCCGAGTCGCTCGTCGACTACAACCGCTGCGGTACGCCTTTGATTGAGCTCGTGACTGAGCCCGACTTGCGTACGCCCGAGGAGGCTCGCCTGTTTATGGAGAAGCTCCGCCGCATCTTTGTGACGCTGGGCATTTCGGACTGCTCCATGGAGAAGGGTTCCATGCGCTGCGACGGCAATGTGTCGCTGCGCCGCCGCGGCGAGACCAAGCTGGGCACCAAGACCGAGCTCAAGAACCTCAACTCGTTTAAGAGTCTGCACGACGGCCTTGCCTACGAGATCTGCCGCCAGGCCGAGGTGCTGGAGGAGGGCGGCATTATCTACCAGGAGACCCGTCACTGGGAGCCCAGCCGTAAGCGCACCGTGGTCATGCGCGTCAAGGAGACGGCCGACGACTATCGTCTGTTCCCCGACCCCGATTTGGCGCCGTTCGATCTGGACGACGAGTTCATCGACCGCTGCCGTGGCGAGATCCCCGAGCTGCCCGATGCCAAGCGTGCCCGTTTTGAGGCCGACTTTGGTATTAAGGCGGCCGATGCCGAGCAGATCGCCGGCGACCCCGAGTTTGCCGAGTTCTTTGAGGCCGCCGCTGCCGGTATGGCTGGCAAGGAGGCCCAGACGGTCGCAAACCTGCTGGTGAACGAGATGATCGCCTATCTTAAGGGCGCGGGTGTGTCGCTCACCGAGTCCGGCATCGCGCCGGCTCAGGTGGCAGTGCTTGCCAAGCTGCTGGCGACCGATGCCATCAGCTCCAACCAGGCGCACGAGGTCTTTGAGGCCATGGCTCAGACCGGCGACGACCCCAACAAGATCGTCGACGAGCGTGGCATGCGCCAGGTGAGCGATGCCGGCGCGCTGCAGCCGATCGTGGACGAGGTGCTGGCTAACTGTGCCGATCAGGCGCAGCAGTATCGTGACGGCAACCAGAAGGTCATCGGCTTTTTGGTGGGCCAGTGCATGAAGGCGAGCCGCGGCAAGGGCAACCCGAAGCTCTTCAACGAGTTGCTGAGAACGTCGCTCTCGTAAGCGGGAACCGAGGGGCCGGGCGCAGGGCCTTGCCTCTCAATTTCGGACAGTCCTGACTCACGACGGAGGCGCCACTGGCGCCTCCTGTTCGTGCGGAACTCATTGAGAGGCAAGGCCCTGCGCCCGGCCCCTCGGTTCCGTGACGACTCGGCCGTTCGGGTCAGGTGGGGCTGAATGGAATTTGGTGAATGAGGGCGCCGTTGGCGCCCTCATTTTTTGTGGATGTGAAGCGGGGACGGTCCCTTGGTAACATCGCATCCCCCAAGATTTCCAAAAAGTTAACCTTTGTTGACCTTAATAGTTAGATAAACTAAACTATTTTCCAAAAGTGTGCTCGAGCAAACTTGTTTACTCGGGTGCTGAGGCACCGTGCCGCGTCCAATGCGGCAAAAGGGAGAAGCAACATGAAGAAGTCGACGTTCAATACCCTGCTTGTCGGTGGCGGTTTTCTGCTTGGCACGGCCGGCATCAAGCTGCTTACCAGCGCTCCGGTCAAGAATGCCTGCGTGCAGGGTATCGCGTGCGGCATGCGCATCAAGAACGGCTACCAGGACATGGTCGAGCAGGCCAAGGCCAATGTCGATGACATGGTTGCCGAGGCTGCCTACATCACCCAGAGCGAGGCCGCTGCTGACGAGGCAGCCGAGTAACGCTCCCAGGCACAAACTATGAGATTCTCGATTATTAGCGAGATCCCCGGCAGGACCCGTCTTCAATTGGCGGGTCCTGTGCCAGAGAGCGATCTCGATGCACTTCTTAAGCTCAGCGGCGATATCGACGGCGTGCACAAGGTGCGCGTTTATGGCCGTATTGGTCAGATGGCGCTGGAGTACGATGAGCCGCGCCGCGCGAGCGTGCTCGACGCCCTGGGCGCACTCGATGCTCAAGCTATCGCCGATGCCAAGTCGGGTTACGTGATGCAACTCGAGCCGCGCAAGCACAAACTCGTTATGGACCTGGCGACACTCGTCGGTGCCCATTACGCACGTCGCTGGTTCTTGCCGACGCCTCTGCGTGCGGTGTTTGTCGTGGCCGGTTACATGGCATTTTTGCGCGCTGCCCTTCATGAACTGGCGCAGCCGCGCCTGACCGTTCCTGTGCTCGACGCTTCGGCCATCGGCATTTCGTTCGTCAAGCGTGATGTCGACACCGCGGGGCAGACGATGTTCCTGCTCAACGTGGGCGAGCTGCTCGAGGACTACACCCGTGCCATGAGCGAAAACGAGCTCATCAACTCGCTGCTCGACGTGCCCGACAAGGCGCAAAAGGTCGTCGGCGACACTGAGGTAAGCGTTGCCGCCACCGAGCTTGAACCCGGCGATTTGGTCGCCGTGCGCACCGGCATGTCCATCTGCATCGACGGCGTGGTCGAGCAGGGGAGCGCCATGGTCAACCAGGCGACTCTGACCGGCGAGCCACTGGCTGTCGAGCGCAGTGCGGGCGATGACGTGTTCGCTGGCACTGTCGTCGAGGACGGCAGCATCCTGGTGCGTGTGCGCGCCAATACGGCCCAGACCAAACTGCGCTCGATCGTCTCGCTTGTGCAGACGGCCGACTCGCTCAAGTCCGAGGGTCAGTCGCACATGGAGGACCTTGCCAACAAGATCGTTCCGTGGAACTTCTTGCTCGCGGGCCTGGTCGCGCTCACCACGCGCAGCCTCATCAAGACCTCCGCGGCACTGATGGTCGATTACTCGTGCGCGCTCAAGCTCACGGGCTCGGTCGCCGTTATGACCGCCATGAGCGACGCTGCCAAGATGGGCGTCATGGTCAAGGGCGCCAAGTACTTTGAGTCGTTTGCCAAGGCCGATACCATTGTCTTTGACAAGACCGGCACGCTCACCGAGGCCCAGCCGCGCCTGGCCTGCATTCTCACGACTGACGACTGGAGCGAGGACGAGGTGCTGCGCCTTTCCGCCTGTCTGGAGGAGCATTTCCCTCATCCGGTAGCACGCGCCGTGGTCAATGCGGCACGTGAGCGTGGACTCGAGCACCGCGAGCGTCACGCTGCTGTCGAGTATATTGTGGCGCACGGTATCGCTTCGTCCATTGAAGGGCGTCGCGCCATCATCGGTTCCGCGCACTTTGTATTTGAGGATGAGAGCGCGCAGCTCGAGTCCGACATTAAGGAGCAAATTGAGTCCCAGATGCAGGGCCTGTCGCCGCTGTATCTGGCGGTCGACGGCACGGTCGTGGGCGTGCTCGGCATCGAGGATCCGCTTAAGCCCGGGGTCCGTGAAGCCATCGCCGACCTGCATGCGCTGGGCGTCAAACATGTCGTTATGCTCACGGGCGATTCTGAACGCACGGCCGAGCGCATTGCGCGCGAGGCGGGTGTCGATGAGTTTAAGGCCGAGCTGCTGCCCGAGGACAAGTACGCCTATGTGGAGCGCATTAAGGGCGAGGGGCGTCACGTTGCCATGGTGGGCGACGGCGTTAACGATTCGCCGGCGCTCGGTTTGGCCGACGTGGGCTTGGCGATGGGTGGCGGAAGCGACATCGCCAAGGAGGTCGCCGATATCATCCTGACTGACACGGATCTCGCCGCGATCGTGCGCCTGCGCCGCATGAGTCAGGGCCTCGTTGATCGTCTGACGAGCTCCTACTCTAAGGTGATGCTCACCAACTCGGCGCTCCTGGCGCTGGGCATTACCGGCATGATCACTCCGCAGACGTCGTCACTGCTGCACAACGGCTCAACGATCGCCTACAGCCTGGGCAACGCAAAGGCGTACTTGCGTTAGCGTTTTCGATTGAGTATATGGCCTGCATTCGGGCGGCACCGCAGCCGCCAGGGTGCAGGCCTTCTTTTGTTTGACGAGAGGTTAGCGCGGATATATGCTCGTGCTAGCAAAGCTAGCAAATGCTGAAGGTGAGGTTGAGATGGCTACCGTTGGCGGCATGGCGCAGGTGAACGTTCGCGTGGATCGCCAGGTCAAGAACCGTGCCGAGGAGGCGCTGCAGCTTTCGGGCAGGTCACTGCCCGAGCTCATCAAAAAGGTTGTGGTCAAGGTCGCACAGGGTGGCGGGCAGTGTGAGGAAGTGCTGTCTGCCGTTGATGGTCGGCAACAAACCGTCGCGCACGATACTCCGTTCGCCGCATCATGGGCGGCGGCGGATCAGCTTTACGCGGACCTGGGCATCGCTCCGTCGCCCGTATCCGACGATCGCGGTTGGGACACAATCTATTCCGAAGCCATGGATGAGCATTATCGCCAAAAGGGGATGATCCAGTGAGTGGGGCGCCTCTCAAGATCATGGTAGACGCCAACGTATGGGTTGATTCGTTTTGCGTCGACCATGCCGAGTCGCTTGCCGCGCGTGCGTTTATTGGTCAGGCGACGGAGACGGGGGCGTTGCTGTTCTTTCCGGTGCATATCGCTAAGGACGTGCTGTATGTTGTCCAACACGAGCTGAAGCGTAGCGTTCTTGCCAGCGGGGGAGCGCTCGACGAGGCTTCTGCCCGCGCGATTGGCGATGCGGCGCTGGCGTTTGTTCGGAATATGACCGAAAACGCTACGGCCGTGGGTGCAGATGCGTCGGACCTTTGGCTGGCCGACAAATACTTAGCGCTCCATCGCGATTACGAGGACAACTTGGTGCTCGCCGCGTGCAAGCGCGCGCAGGTCGATTACTTGGTAACTAACGATCGCAAGCTGCTCGAACATGCCGATCTTGCAGCAAAGACACCTCGTCAAATGATGCCGATTCTGGCTTTGACCGAACGCGGCGGCGCGGCTATCGGTTAACGCGAACTGTTTGCGGGCCTCTTGGACGACGATGCGCCAAGGGGCCCGCGTCTGCTATTTACAAAAGCTCGGCCTTAATGGCGGGACTTTCTGCGAGCTGCTCGGCTGCCTTTTCGTCAGAGCTGTCGAGTGCTGCCAGGCTGCGGTAGACCCACTCGTTGACCTGGGTGTTCTTGACGCCTGCGGTCTGCATAAGGGCGCCTACCTCGCGGATTGCTGCGAGCAGATCGGCTTTGGGACCCGCGAGCTCGACCTCGATGTCGTGGTAGGCGGCCACGCCGCGGTTCTCACTCACGTGGTCGATAAAGCCCTCGACGGTCTCAAGCTGCTGGGCGAGAGCTGCATCATCGTCAGCGTCCAGCGCGACGAGTGCGTTCGATACCGTGAGGGCGGGATGTCCACAGGGGACAAAGCCTTCGATGACATCCATGGCTTCGGTAATGGTTGAGCCCAGGCCTGCGAGGGCATTGACGAGTTGCTGCTTGGTATCCATAACGGTCCTTTCGGCGGGTCAATTTTGCTTGGCGAAAATATACGTGACGCGTTCGGTAGCAAAAGTGCGAAGTATGGTGCACATTAGGGTCTTCACAGCTCGTGCATAGAACAGCTGTCCGCTTTCAGAACGTGGTAAGATAACACTCCACAAGCGGGGCTCGCTCCGCATGTTCCTTGAAAAGTCGACGGGCATTGGGCGCTCGTGCCCAATGCCATCCAGACTTTCCCGACATTCGGGGGCGACTGGTTTCGACACGATAGCTCTGAGAGAGGAAGCAAGCCGAGGTCTCCTCGCCTCGTTAAACAGGGGTACCGTCAAATTGAATTGACAACAACTCTTCTTTTGAGCCTATGGCTCTCGCTGCTTAGTTTATAGCGGCGCGTCAACCCGGTGATTTCCCCGACACCGGCGCGACGTCATGTTAGGGGAATGCTCCTGCGCACGTAATCGGTATGGCGCAGGCTAAGACCGAACCGGTTAGGACGCCGCGAGCGTGTCGCTGCGCGCAAAGCGTCCGAGACTAAACCAGCGACTGAGCTTGGAGATGCCAATCAGGGGGCTTTCGTGGACCGGAGTTCGATTCTCCGCGCCTCCACCAACTGTTCAGTAGGCGAACACATACGCGTGTTCGTCGTTAGACGGGCGTTCGTATTGCTCGTCAGATAGAAAGAAGCCGCTCCATACGGGGCGGCTTCTTTGCGTTCTAGGCCTGCGGCATGATCTCCTGCTCGCCGTCCTCGTCCATGTACGGCATGAGGAACACGCCGCCATGCTCGGTGGTAAGCAGCAGGTACTCGCGGTTGTGCTCGTCGCACACGATTTCCTGGCCGATGCCCTCGGGCAGGTCGTATATGGGGCCGTCCGTGCGGGCTTGCCTCACGGTCACGTCTTGCGCTCCCATGGCCTGCGACGCGCAGCTGGCGGCGGCCAGGACGATGAACAGCAGGACGACCGCCGCGAGGATGGGGCCGCACCCGCCGTTGCGCTCCTCGTCTGCGGGGCTCGGGTACGGCATGGCCTATCCCACCTTCACCAGATAGTCGTCGGCCTCTGGCTTGCCCGTGGCCTTGCCCACGGCGATGTAGCGCGTTGCGCCGCTGTAGCCCGTGTATCGGCCCCACACGTAGCCGTCGGCGATCTTGTACCAGTTATCCAGCGTCACGGTCTCGCCGCTGGAATAGTGCGCCACCTCGGTGCCGCCCAGGCCGGGGGCGTCGCGCACGCGCAGGTAGTCCACAGTGCAGCGGTAGGTGCCGCCGAAGTTCTCGGTCGTTTCCTGCTGCGCAGGCTGCGGCTGCGGGACGGCTGCGGGGGCGCTTCCAGCAGTGATGCCGAAGCATTCCAGGTAGATGCGCGCCAGCTCGTCCAGGTTGCCGTTGAACTTCTCGCGGTCTCCGTCGTTGTCGATGAAGCCGTTCTCGCACAGGCGGTAGTTGATGCCGCGCGCGGCGGCTCGGTTCGGATTCGCGAGGTCGGAACGGCGCACCAGCTTCTCGGAGCGCCCGGGCATGAACGCCGCCAGCTTGTCGGCCAGCGCATTGTCGTACTCGTCAGGCTCAAAGCCCTCCTTGATGATGACGTGCGCGCCGTGGGCCGTGGCGATGCCGCTGGCGTCCATGTGCAGCTCCACCACTGGCGCGTCGGTGCTCAGGCGGTTAAGCCCGCCGTCGGCGTACCAGTTGCGGGACGTATCGCCCAGCTCGACCTCGGAACCGCCCAGTTCCTTGATTCGCTGGCCCAGGGCGCGAACGCGCTCGGCCTCGGTGCAGCCGCCTGCGCAGCAGCCAGGGTCGCCAGCGCCGTGGCCGCAGATGATGAACAGTTTAGCCATTGCCTACTCCTTCCCGCCTACGGTCACGCCCAACAGGGCGTCGAGCCACTTGGATGTGATGCCTACCGACTTGAACAGCGTGTAGGCCGCCTGCACGCCGCCTACCACGGCGAAGGCGCACGTGACCCATGCGCCCGGGTCTGCGGGCACGCCGCCCACGAAGCCGGTCACGACGCCCGCCAGGAGCGAGCAGCCCAGCGCCAGGATGCGCGCGGCCTTGCCGGTCATGGCCTCGGTCTTGATCAGCTGCACCGCGAACGGCACGGCGAAAGACAGCACGATGGCTGCGATTGCTTGCATTTCTGTCATTTCGGATTCCTTTCTATCGAGCCGATTCCTTGTAGAGCAGGTCAACGCGGTCGGCGATGTGGTCGACCTTCGCCGCCATGCCCTGGCTGCGCGCCTGGCTGTTCGCCAGGTCGGCGTGCAGCACCTCGTTGGAGGTCACGACGGACTCCATGAGCGCCTTCATAGCCTCCATCAGCGCGTTGCTGCGCTCCATCTGCGCGGCGATGCGGCCCTCCATCTGGCTGCGCTCGCGGTCGCGCTGCGCCCGCTCGTTCACCTCGTCCTGCTTTCGCTCTTCGCGCTTGAGGTCGATGTTCGCCTTGCGCTCGTTCTGGGCCTTGAACTCTTCGAGGAACTGCTTGCCGAAGTACAGGACCACTAGGACGAGCAGCGCGCCGAAAAGCGACCCGGGGCCGTACGGCGCGAAGATTTCCAGCACGTCGGTCATTCGTTTTCTCACCTCCTCGAATCGCTGCCGCGATTGTCCGCGAGGTGTCGCCGGGCAAAAGAAAAGCGCCCCCGAAGGGGCGCTCGCTACTCCTGCGGCGCTTCCGGCTGGTCGGGCTCCATGGCTTCCAGCTCGTTGATGCGGTCGCGCCACGTCTGGCGCTGCGAGATGATCTCGGCCACCTCCTTGGCAGCTGCGGCGATGGCCGAGAGCAGGTCGGTGATGGACGATGCGGAGAAGATGCGCTCCACCGCCTTCATGACCTTGTAGTCGCTCTGCTCAAGCTGCTGTTTGTAGCCGTTGATCTCCCCGGCGATTTCCTGTTCCGTCATGGGTCGCTCCTTCCGTTGCTAGGGTAGGGGCATGTTCCCATCCGTGTCGCCTCCAGGTTTGGATTGCATTGAGCAACCCCCCCCCGCGGGATTTCCGAACAGGCTGCGGTACAGCGCGTCCATGGCCCGCACGCTGCGGTGCGCGTCCAGCCGCTTCATGCCTCCGCGCCAGCTCTGGTAGCTCTGCTCCACCTGCTCGGGGGTCATGATGCCATCGGCGACCATGCGGGCCATCTTCTTGAGCTTGCGGCGCTCCCGCGTTATGGAGTCTCGGCACGGCTTCACGCCTATGCGGCCCGTCTCCGTGTAGAAGATGCGCTTCTTCAGCCACGTGAACCCGCGCGTGAGCTTCACCACGCGCGTCTTGCGCGGGTTCAGCTCGATGCCCAGCTCGGCGCATTTGCCCTCTATCAGCAGCAGGCACACCTGCAAGTAGTCCTTGGACTCGTGTATCAGGTAGAAGTCGTCCATGTAGCGCCCGTAAGACTCGGGGCGCAGCATCTCGGTCACATAGTGGTCGATGCGGTTGGGGTGGGCCACGGCGCATATCTGGTTCGGCTCGCTGCCCAGCCCCAGGCCCACATCGCCCTGCGCGTCTATCAGGCGGTGCTCCAAGGCGACCACGCGCGGATCTAGCAGCGCGGAGGCCACCTGGTCTTTGACGGGTTGGTGCGCTATGCGCGCGAAGTAGTCGGAGAAGTCGCCGAGCAGTATGTAGCCCTCGCGGCCGTGCCGCCTCCAGTGGTCGGCCAGGTGGCGCTTGAGCAGCTTCAGGGCGTAGTCGGTGCCGCGCCCCTTTATGTTCGCGGAGTTCGCGGCTATGAGGGTGGGCACGATCGCGGGCACGAGCGCGTTCTGCGACAGCGACTTCTGCACCACGCGCTCGGGAAAGTGCACGGCGCTGATGTGGCGCAGCTTGCCGCGCTCCCATAGGTCGAAGCGGATGAAGCCCCGGCATATGTCGCGGCCCTCCAAAAGGTCGCGGCGGGACAGGACGGCGTTGCGCAGGTAGTCCTTCATGTACCGCTGCGTGGACGCCTTCCACATCACGCCGCGCGCGGCCTGCTTGGAAGCCTTGCACAGGCTGTTGAGGTCGGCCACGGTCTCAAGCGTGCACGCCTTGACGCGCTCGGCCTTGGCCTTGGCCCGCTTCTCCTCGCGGCGCTTCCGGCGCGCCGCCCGCCTTTGCTCGGAGTTCACAGAAGGCACCCCGCACGGCTTTCAATGTGGCTCTGACAGCCGCTTGAGGTATGGCCATGAAACGCGGCGAAGCCACGGAGCGCCGCGCCATGCAAGCAGCGTCCGACCACCCTCGCGGGGTGCGTATTTACGGGCGTGAGCCCGACGGTCGCGCCTTCCTTCCTCTCTGCGCTCTGCTTTCGGCCCTGGGGCCTACTCGGTCTGGCAATAAGGGAATCCGGGGCGGGGGCGAACCCAGACGTTCGTCGCCGAATTGTAGTTGGCATTGCCGTTGTTGTTGACGTAGCACACGTTGGACGAGGAGCCACCCATGACGGAACGCAACCACCAATTGTACCGATAAACAAGGCGCGACCGCCGCCCATTATAGCGAACGCAGGCGCTCTAGCTCGGCCTCGGCCTCGGCTATGCGCTCCTCGGTGGACTTCTTGCCCGTCACGCGCACGTTCTTGCGTGCGCCCTTCAGCAGCCTGATCTCCTCCTCGACCATGGCCGCCAGCTCCTCGAAGCGGTTGGCGTTCACGGGCAGGCCGATATCCATGAGGCACTGCATGTCCAGCATCAGCTGCTCGCAGTCAGCTATGGCCAGCGTCAGGTAGCGTTTCCTCTCCAGCGCGTTGAACGAGGTGTTGGGGTAGAAGCAGTCGGCGCGGTTGACGTTGTACACGATGCTGCGCGCCGTCTCCACGGTCGGCACCGCGTTCAGCAGCCGGTAGGCCTTCGGGACCACGGAGGACGACGCCATCAGCTTGTTGACCTCCACGCGGATGGCGATGGCCTGCGTGAAGAACTTGTACTCGGACACCTCGCGGTTGCGCTGGTAGACGCTGCTCACGTGCACCTCCTGGGAATAGCGGCGAAAAAAACGGCCCGCTTCGCGGGCAGGAGGCGACCGCGCAAGGCGGTCGCCTAAAAGCAGAGTATAGAGC
>PPYE01585212.1_pt1 | contig 24910 bp, 23 predicted proteins | sample 1559881 | NCBI WGS metagenome assembly PPYE01 (sample SAMN08240022, study PRJNA423297) | Human gut metagenome, whole genome shotgun sequencing project. | reverse complement strand
GCGTTGCCCCCCGTTCGCCCCTGTGTGCCGCTTTGACAGGCGAGGTGGCATCCATGCACCCGCCCCGCCCCAAACGGCAACGTGAAGGCGTTGTGCCGAGCGTTGGAAAAGCGCATCGGCTCCCGAATCCGGCAGCTCCCCATGGTCGAAAAAAGAGCAGGATAAAGGCGGGTGGTCGCAAGCGCCCGCCCGCCGCCCACTTCGCCCAGCAGTGCTGGGCGTTTTTCGCACCTTGCCATGAGGTGGTCGGATTGAAGATTTGTCACGGTCAAGGTGGTCGGAAACTGCGAAAGCACAGGGAAACAAAGGAATTTACACGGTCACCTCGCAGGTGTACACGCACGAAATGGAGGCTTTCACATGAAAAACAACAAGGAACGAACGGCTGTCTGGCTATATCCCGAAACCATGGAGCGGCTGGACGGCTGGCTCATACAAGATAACTGCAAGAGCCGCAGCGAGTTTATTGAAAAGGCGCTCTGCTTTTACATGGGCTACCTTGGAACGGAGGACACCTCCTCCTATCTTTCCAAGGCCCTGCTTTCCTCCATGGAGGGAACGTTGCAAAAAACCGAGAACCGGGTGGCCAGCAATCTCTTTCGCCTCTCGGTGGAAATCAGCATGATGATGCATCTGCTGGCAGCTACGTTGGAGGTTACCGACGAGGAACTGTCCCGGCTTCGCGGCCGGTGCGTTGCCGAGGTGAAACGGACCAAAGGGAAAATCCGGCTGGATGATGCGGTGGAGTTCCAGAACGGCTCTGAGGCTGAAGAATAATGGCGCGGATCATTCTCAAGGTTCCCTATCTCAAGGGCAGTGAAAAAACCGCCGCTCACTTAAGTAACCTCGTCAAATACATTGCCACCCGTGACGGCGTGGAAAAAATGGAGAGCGCCCACAGGCTCTGGCACTCCACCAAAAAGCAGCAGGAGCTGATTGCACAGATACTCCGGGAGTTTCCCGATGCCAAGGATTTATTTGAATACGAGGATTACTGTGAGAATCCCAACCGGGGAAACGCCTCGGAGTTTATCTCCATTGCGCTGGAACAGAACCTTGATAAAATCAGCGGCAGGGAAAAATATCTGGACTACATCGCAAATCGTCCTCGCGTCGAAAAGCTTGACAGCCATGGTCTGTTCACAGCCGGGGATGCGCCGCTGGTCTTGTCACAGGTTGCGGAGGAAGTGTCCTCCCACACCGGTAATGTTTGGACGCCGATTATTTCTCTGCGCCGTGAGGATGCAGGCAAATTTGGATTTGAAAATGCGGCGGCATGGAAAGCCCTGCTTTCCTCCAAAGCGATGGAGCTGGCGGAGAACCTGAAAATCCATCCAGACCATCTGAAATGGTATGCGGCGTTTCACAATGAATCGCATCATCCGCATGTGCATATGGTTTGCTACAGCACCGATTCAAGGGAGGGCTACCTCACCAAGCAGGGTATCCGCAAAATAAAATCAGCTCTGGCAAATGAAATTTTCCGGCAGGAGCTGATTCCGCTCTACGGTGAAAAGTCTCAGCGGCGGGAGGAACTGAAACAGCAGGCCGCCGAAGCCATGGGGGAACTGATCCGGCAGATGAAGGGCGGCGTTTTGGTCAGCGAGCGCATGGAGCAGCTCCTCACATACCTTGCCGAACGTCTGCAAACGGTCAGCGGAAAAAAGCAGTACGGCTACCTGAAAGCTGACCTGAAAAATGTGGTGGATGAAATTGTGGATGAGCTTGGAAAGGACAGCCGCATTGTCGAAGCCTACCGCTTGTGGTGGGAGGTCAGAGGCAGAATTGAAGCCGTCTACACCGAAACACCCTCCGACCCGCCGCCCCTTTCCCGCTGCGAGGATTTCAAGCCCATCCGCAATAGGGTCATTCAGGAGGCATTGAATCTTGGAAGCGGCGTCATGACCTTTGAAGAACCGGCATCGGTGGAAACCGCTCTGCCGGATGCCGAACCGGATGACAATACACCTTCTGTGGAGCCTGCGCCGGAGAACACACCCGCCGAACCGGAGGAAGATTCTGATCCGCCGTCCGCTCCAGCTTTCCACAGCGGAGAGAAAGCCTCTGCTTCATGGTGGACGGAGGAATACAAGCTGGCAAAGCAGTATCTGCATGGTGATGAGGATGCCGGAATCCCGCAGGATTTTGAAAAAGCCCGTGAACTTTTCCTCGCAGAAGCCGGGGAGGATAACCCCCTTGCGCTTTATGACCTTGGACGGATGTCCGCCGATGGGCTTGGGTGCGAAGCGGATGCGGACGAAGCCCATCACTGGTACGAAAAGGCTCTTACTGTTTTCCATAGGGCCGAGGAAGAAAAGCCTTGGAAATACACCGAATACCGCATTGGTAAAATGGTTGCCGCAGGGCTGGGCACGGATCAGGACTATTTACAGGCGGCGGACTGGCTTACCCTATCCGCAAACAAAAAATACAAGTATGCGCAGTATTCCCTCGGCGGCCTGTACTATCACGGCAAGGGTGTGGAGCAGAATCATGAAACCGCCTTTGCCCTCTATACCAAATCGGCAGACCAGAGCTTTCCCTATGCCAGCTTCGAGCTTGGGAAAATGCTGCGGGACGGCGTTGGCTGTGTAAAAAACCAGCCGGACGCTGACTTTCGCTTCAAGGAAGCCTTTCTCGGCTTTGTCTCTCTGGAGGAAAAAGGGCATGACGATAAGCTCCAGTACAGGCTGGGCTGGATGCTTCTGAACGGCGTGGGCGCGGAAAAGGATGAAGCCAAGGCTAAGGAATACTTTGAAAAGGCGGCGACGGTGGGAAATCCCTTCGCCTGCTATCAGCTTGCAAAGCTCATTCTTTCCGATGAAACAGCATCCCCACCAGAGGTGGAAAAAGCTCTCGGTTATCTCAAGCAGGCAGTGAAGGCTGAAAATCCTTATGCCGCCTATTTTCTCGGCAAGCTCTATGAGAAGGGACAGCACGTCCCGCAGAACACGGCTGAGGCAGTACAGCTCTATACTCTGTCGGCGGAGCGGGACAACGACTTTGCCGCATACCGGCTCGGCAAGCTGTACCTCGGCGGCGGTGGCGTCCTCAAGGATGTGGAAGCCGCGATCCGCTGGCTGACCTTTGCCGCCGACCGAAAGAATCCCTTTGCCGAACATGCTCTCGGCATTCTCTATCTCAAGGGAGAGGATGTTCCGAAGAACGTGCCCAAGGCATTGGAATACCTGAAACGCTCTGCTGCACAGGGAAATCAATTTGCCCAATACCGGCTGGGCAAGGTTTATCTCATGGGGGAAGCTGTGCCAAAGGACATTCCGGCTGCCCTGCAATTCCTGACAGCCGCCGCTGAACAGGGTAATCAATATGCGCAGTACACCCTCGGCAAGCTGTACCTGATGGGAAAAGACGTCCCAAAAGACAAGGAGGCCGCCGTCCGTTGGTTTACCCTGTCGGCGACGCAGGGCAACATTTACGCGCAGTTTTTCCTTGACCATATGGACGAGTTCAAAGACCCCTCCGTCCTGCTGGCGGGCACCCGGCTCCTGCATCACATGAGCCGGGTATTTGCAGACAACGCTCCGCCCTTAAAACCGCCCGGTCAGCGTACTGACCGCAAGCTCCTGCGCAGGCTCCGGGAGAAGAAGCAGGCGCAGGGTCATGCGCGGGATGACCACGAACAGACCATGTCACTCTAAAAAACGATGGGAGGATCACCATGAAAAAGCAGAAAAAGAAAACCGGGCAGATACCCGTCCGGAAAAATTTGTATCCAAAGCAATGCCGTCCTGTAAAAAGGGCGGCATTTTTTCATCGAATCGGCAATCGCCATCAATAGGAGGTGCGCCATGGGTGTGTATGTGCATTTTACAGATGAACAGAAATACCGTGCCAACAATGTGGATTTGGCAGACTTTCTCCAGCGGCGCGGCGAAAAGCTCCTGCCCAGCGGACGGGATAAGCGGCTGGCCTCCGACCGCAGCATTACCGTCCGGGGAAACGAGTGGTATGATCACTCCGCGGAGAGCGGCGGGTATGCTATTGATTTTGTGCGGAAGTTTTATGGATGCTCGTATCCTGAAGCCGTGACCTTGCTGCTGGGCGGCGAGCAGGGCGAGATCTACAGGCCAGCCTCGCAAAAGGAGCCGGAGCCGAAAAAGCCCTTTGCGCTCCCACCGGCGCACACGGATATGCGGCGTGTCTATGCCTATCTGGTGAAAACCCGGCTCATCGGCCGGGAGGTGGTCAGCTTCTTTGCGAAGCAAAAGCTCCTATATGAGAGCTGCGAAAAATCCAAAGACAGGACAAAGGAATATCACAATGCGGTATTTGTGGGCTTGGATGAAAACGGCATCCCCCGCCACGCCCACAAGCGCGGAATCTACACCTTGGGGCAGGCATTTAAAGGAAATGTGGACGGCTGCGATCCTCGGCACAGCTTTCACTGGATAGGCGAAAGTGAGTATCTGTATGTGTTTGAAGCGCCGGTAGATCTGCTGTCCTTCATTACCCTGCATCCGCAGGACTGGAAACGGCACAGCTATGTGTCCCTCTGCGGCGTGGGCGGTCAGGCCATGCTGTGGATGCTGGAGCAATACCCACAGCTCCGGCAGGTTTCGCTATGTTTGGATAACGATGCAGCCGGGCACAAGGCCAGCGAACGGCTTAAAAATCAGCTTGCGGAACAGGGCTATCCCTCGCAGCGGCTGATTTCTCAGGAGAAGGACTGGAACGACGATTTAACGGAAACGGCGCAACAAAGGCAGAGCGGCTTTGAGATGCGAATGGGATAAAAAGAAACGGAGTGGCATCTAAGGCAGCGGCTCCGTTTCTCCACTCTGGTCTTCCCAAGAATATTTCACCAGACCGAAATGATAGATTTCAATTTCGCAGTCAAACCAATTTCCGCCCATCGTCATATCGCAGCCTAATTTTGCTTGGTTATAACCGTAGGTTTCATCAATGATGTCAATCATCATTCGATTGTCCTGCATCTGTTTGGCAAAGTCCCGGATATCCCATTGCTTTCGAGAATTGTCTTTCCCTGTGCAATATACCCGGCAAAAGTCAAAATCTACTTTGGGAAAAAGAATTTGAGCTTTCCCGGTTTGTTCCACTTGATCATCCTTAATCGTGCGAATTCCGTCCTCTATTACAAAACAGATGGTATCGTCAGCTATTTCGATGTGATTAAGTCTGGCATCATGCAAACTGACCGGCAACATCATATTAGGCTTTTCATATTCAGGCATTCATAGCACCTCTCTCAACCCTTATTATATATGATTATATTACCATAAAATACTCCAACCCGAAAGGAGTTTTCCCTATGCAATCCCAAGTCTACATCTTAATCGCAGCCGCCGCCGTGATGTTTCTCGTCATCGGCGGCCTTTCTCTTTTGGCGCACTATTACACCCTCAATGGAATCAAGTCCCGCACGGTGGGCGACGGTCAACACGGAACGGCGCGCTTTTCCACCAAGCAAGAAATCAAAAGCATTTACAAGCACATTCCCTTCCAGCCGGAGCTGTGGCGGCAGGGGGAAAGCCTCCCCACCATAGATGAGCAGGGCATCATCCTCGGCAGCACAGGAGCGAAAAATAAGGTCACGGCGCTGGTGGATACTGACGACGTCCACTGCCTCATGATTGGTGCGTCCGGCGTGGGCAAGACGGCCTATTTCCTGTACCCCAATTTGGAATATGCCTGCGCCAGCGGCATGAGTTTTCTGACAACTGATACCAAAGGGGACCTGTATCGCAACTACGGTGCCATTGCCCATGACCACTACGGCTACCATGTGGCGGTTATCGACCTTCGAAATCCCACCCGTTCCGACGGCAACAATATGCTCCAGTTGGTCAACACCTACATGGACACTTACCTTGCCGACGAAAACAACCTTGTGGCAAAGGCCAAGGCGGAAAAATATGCCAAGATCATCTCCAAGACCATCATCAACGCCAGCGGCGAAAACTACGGACAAAATCAGTTTTTCTATGATGCCGCCGAGGGGCTTCTGTCCTCCATCATTCTGCTGATTGCGGAATATCTGCCGCCCACCAAGGTGGATGGGAAAAAGGTGGATTGCCGCCATATCATCAGCGTGTTCAAACTGGTGCAGGATTTGCTGGCCCCCAGCAAGGTAAAGGGCAAAAGCCAGTTCCAGCTCCTCATGGGAAAGCTGCCGTCCGACCACAAGGCCCGCTGGTTTGCGGGAGCCGCCCTCAATTCCGCGGAACAGGCCATGGCGTCGGTACTCTCTACCGTGCTGTCCCGCCTGAATGCCTTTCTTGACTCCGAAATGGAGCAGATACTCTGCTTTGATACAGCCATTGACGCGGAGAAATTCTGCAATGAAAAATCCGCGCTGTTTGTGGTCCTGCCCGAAGAAGATTTGACCAAATATTTTATGGTCAGTTTGATGATCCAGCAGCTTTACCGGGAAATCCTTGCGGTGGCGGATGAAAACGGCGGCAAGCTGAAAAACCGGGTCATGTTTTACTGTGACGAGCTGGGTACGCTGCCTGCCATCGAATCGCTGGAGCTGATTTTTTCAGCCAGCCGCTCCCGCCGTCTTTCCATGATCCCCATTATCCAGTCCTTCGGTCAGCTTGAAAAGAATTACGGCAAGGAGGGTGCGGAAATTATCGTGGACAACTGCCAGGACACCATCTTCGGTGGCTTCGCACCCAACAGTCAGACTGCCGAGGTACTCTCCAAGGCGATGGGCAGCCGCACCGTCATGAGCGGCAGTATCAGCCGTGGAAAGAACGATCCCAGCCAGTCCTTACAGATGATGGAGCGTCCTCTCATGACGCCGGATGAACTGAAGTCCATTCCCAAGGGCAGCTTTGTCGTCATGAAAACCGGCACCCATCCCATGCGGACAAAGCTGCGGCTGTTTCTGGATTGGGGCATCCGTTTCGGAAAGCCCTATACCGTGGCGGAAAAGGCGAACCGGAAGGTGGTCTATGCCGACAAGCAGACTCTGGAGGAAAATATCGTCCGCAAGCACATGTCCTGCCTGATGGTGGATGAGGAAACCGGGGAGATATTGGAGCCGCCCACCGGAACCGGTGCGCTCCACACACCTGTGGCAGAGCCGCCTGCAGAGCCGCCTGCAGAGCCGCTAAAGCGGCGCAGCCATGTCAGAACGTAAAGGAGCGATACCATGAGCTATTTTAACCACATTTATTCTGCTTCACCCGATGAGCTGCCCCATCGGGCGAGGGCTGTTTATATTTACCTCCGTGACCGTGCAGGAAAGGACTCAGACTGCTGGCCCGCAGTCAAGACCATCGCTTCTGACTTGCAGCTTTCCCGCAGCACTGTCAAGCGTGCCTTGCATGATTTGGTAAAGGCGGGACTGATTGAAAAGGAATCCCGCTATCGAGAGAACGGCAGCAATACCAGCAACCGGCTGATTTTGAAAAAATAGCCGAGTTGCGGCAAAACGGACTTTCCGCCAAGGGGGATTTCTGCCTTTCCGCTGAACCCAGGTGCGGTTCATGATGAACCTACCAGAACCTCTCACTCTAAGAATATTTATTACAGAGAAAGAAGAAGTGTAACTTTAAATGTTTTTCTGTAATATGCAAGGCGCTATTTATGGAAACACTACTTCTGTAAACTGTAAATATACAAATAAAAATTTAATGTTACAAATGGAGGTGAGAATAGAATGCGGCAGGCATTGGGAAAGAGAATAAACCAATTGCGTAAAAGCATAGCAATTTCCGCATAAGTATTCGTAACCGAATCCCAAGCCAAAGTTTCACGGATGCCAAAACGAATATTGGAGATCCTCTTTTGCGCCCAACTCTGCAAATAGGCTGAGGTTTTCACTTCGATTTTTATATCTTCTGGTGTCAACACGTCAAAAGCTCTCCAGCCTTCGCTAACAACATTGGCACAGTGCATCGCCAGAGAAACAATGTACTCGGCGAGTTTGCCACGCACCGTATTTCCCATCAGGTCGGAATATGCCCATCTCCAAAATTCTACAAGATGAGCGGAGCAGCAGCCGTTAAGGAAACACTCGTCACCATGCTTTTTTTCCACGGTCAGCGCCGGATATTGATATTCACAATTAGCCACGATGTTTCCTCCTTCTTGAAGCCTATTCCTCTGTTTGTGCATCCTCATTAAAGATTCTATCGAGTTCGGCATTAGATGTCACACCGCGAACCCTATTTCTGATGCTCAGTTTTCCCATATCCAAGCGATAGAAGTGATCTCGCTTGTCCGCTCCTTTTACCTTGCGGATTAATTGAATACGTCCGAAATGCTCTCCGTGCTTCTCTGCAAACTTGGCCAATCCGACGGCTTTCGGATAATTATCCTTACGGCTTGAGTCATGCGGTTCAAGTACATCAAAAACATATCCATGCGCATCAGCTCGGACAACAATCAGGTCAGGGAACATCGAAGTTACCACTCCGTCCACTTCGTATGGAATTTCCAATGACCACCTTTTACGGTCAAGGTTGCGGAGCCACGCTACAGCACCCTTTTCATCCTTCATTTCTTCCCTGATAACACCAAGCTCCCAGTCATTCAGGCTTACCTTGAATTCACCACCATCAGAAGGGATGTAGAGGTGTTTTTCCAGAATTACAGCATCTTCGCCAATCAAAAAATCAATGGTTGGGGGCAGTTCCCAGTCAAGAGCAATTGGGGTCGTTGATGATAGAGCCAGCTTTTTATAAGCATCTCTACGATCCTCTTTCAATTTTCGGAATGCTGTTTTATTCATGTCATATAATTCGTTGAACAGCTTGTCTGCAAACGATTCAAGCCGCTCCATGGCTTCATTGTCGTTTGTCAACACAATGATTTCTGTTTTTACATCCTTAAAATCACGGACAGCGTGACGGACCCAATATTCCTTGTGCAGACCCTCACCGAGCACTTTTCCTGCCCGTTCAAAGAGGTTGTTGATATCAAATTCTGAGAGCTCCACAATTTCTGATATGTTGTCTGTTGTCCCTTCTGCGCTGCTGCCGTAATCTATGGTAAGCGTTCGCAGCGCCAAGCCTGTAACAGCTTTAGATATCTCCTCAAATTTGCCGCTTTTCTTCAATGCGGCTATTTCCGACTCAAACTCATCAAGTACCTTTTTCAGTGTGCTTTTTCGCGCTTCAGGCGCAATCATGTCTTGCGTTAGCGCACGGGCAAGCGCAATCAGTCTGCGGAGTGCGGGTTGTTTCCGTGCGGAATCTATGCGATAGGTAATTAAATTCATATCGCTAAATACATCGGCAAATGCAGGATCACGTTTCAGGGTGATAAGCTCCTTATGCGATCCGGTTTCAGCAGGAACAATTGCCTCGCTGTCGCGTAATGCCTGCTCCACCATTTTGACTGTATTTTCATCAAAAAATGGAAGGAATAGACCTACATTGTTCAGTTCGGCATCAGACTCCACACGACGGGCAAGCGGGGTACGTATCATACGTCCGAGCAATTGGGCGATATAAGTATAATCGTTTGCGTGCCGGAACGACATCATTGTTTCGGCACGGGGGCAGTCCCAGCCAGTGGAAAGATTCATTTTAAAGAACACAACGAGAGCCTTTTCATCTTCTTCAATGCGGGAAGCATCCACCCTGCGTATATCCAGCCCATGCCTTTTAATGGTTTCATGTTTATCAAACGTATGAACAACTTCTCCGGCTTGAAGTCTGCGCCCGATAGCGTCCTCAAGTATAGAGATACAGGAATCCAAATCTGTTTGAGTGATTTCACGTTCATTTCCGTCCTCAACCTGAATGACAAGAACAGGACGGACCGGTTTCTTAATTTCCTCGCGGTCACAATAAGACTGCCACCGTTCACATTTCTTCTTCCAATTGGCAACCGCTTCCTTAAACATCGTCATATCGGCACCGATTGCAATGTCGGGGAAGTGAATAATAACTCTGTCTTTCAAAAGGCCGGATTCTCGCACCTCTTCTGGAGGAACGACAACTTTTTGTATAGTAGATGTTGTATCGGCCACAAGCTTTTGAAACCGTTGAGGTGTAGCGGTCACTCCGATAATAAGCGGCATAACAGGGAGAGTATCTTCTTTACTGCCCTTAACAAATTTCTGCATGATAGATTGCGCTTTGTTTTCGGCCTGTGAGGAAGTAAATGTTCCTCTATGCGCTTCATCGATTACGACGTAAAAGGACTTGGGCTGACGCTCCGCAGTATTTGCAATTGTTTCCCAAATCGTGTATTCACGCAAATTGGATTTTTGCGTGAGCAGCTTGTCCGAACCGAGTTTCTGTGTGTTCAGAAAATAGATGCCGCCGGGGGAAAAATACTCTGCATCGAAAGTCGAGTCAATTACTCGAATGTCCCTTGCGCGAAATTTTTCCGATTTGCTTTCAATTTTCAAACGTGTCTGCTCATTGAGTTCCGGCATATCCGAAAGCCAAACGAAAACAGAATCCGGCTCCGCTACTCCATAGGCATGGCCGAAGATAATATCTTCAAATAAAGCGGTCATAATAATTGTCTTACCGGCACCTGTGGGAGCAGTAAACGAAATGACCTGAGGATCTTTTTCACTCCAATAGGCATGTGCTTTTTTTATCTTCTCGTGCAAGTCGGCAAGTGCCGATTCTTGAAACGGAAATAACGTTGCTCTCATAGATTATTCCTCCTGCTCCCGATTACGAAATTATCAATATAGTCGCGGTATAGCTGATAAGTTTGCTCGATTCCAATACCATCCGACATCTCTCTGAACGCTTCCTCAGAGTTTGTAACAAAATATACCGTACCAATATTTTTCGTCTCCAGCAAAGCCTCGGCAAATTTACCGTAGCAGTCTTCATCAAGGAGCACTGCAAAAGAGTTCTGCGGCAAAATCAACATATTCGGCAGTTCCGCACTGTCCAGCTCGGGGCGCTTGCCGATCGCTCCAGCTTTCAGCCATAGCAGGGGAAGAATCTCGGCGAATTGCTGACCGAGCGACACGCTGTTTTTATCAAGAAAGCCAAGTTTGAAGTATTCTACATTAGCGGCGAAACCTTCGCTCATCGGGCGCTTCAGCGGTTCGGTTACCGTGACCGTACCGAGAAGGTCCACGACCTTTTGTCTGATGTTATTATATGTTCGGCTGTCTTTTGCCACGATATAGAAATCAGTTATATGCGCCTGATCCTCAAGGGCATTGAGCCATTCATCAGCAGCATCAGGGTCAAACAACACGGACGCAGTATGTTTCTCTGATACAATAAAACGGCTGTCTGCTTTCACAAGAGACTGCGGCAGCTTATCCTTACCGATAAGAGCAACAATCTGCTTTTTAGCAGCAGGGGTAAGCGATGCCGGGCTTTCAACAAAGCCCATCTGATAAAACGAGCGATTGACTTCTTTTGTCATCGTTTGGGTTGTAAAATATTCGCCTGAAAGCACCGTGCCATCAGCACGTTTGCCGAGGATGCTGTACTCCGTGCGCGGCCAAGTAACCGAACGGCAAATGCCGTGCTTTTCCCATTCGGGATCACCCGGCTGGTATCCCCGTTCAGTTAACAGTTGTGCTTCGGCTTCAGAGACTTCGTTGTTTGTTACAAGGATGCATCGCCGTTTTCCATTGTCCTCAGCGTTCAGCAAATTAACAGCATGAAGAGTCGTTCCACTACCGGCAAAAAAGTCAACAATAAGAGCGTTGGGATTATCCTTAACAGAAGCATATAAGCATTGCAAAACAGCATATAGAGATTTCGGAAAATCAAATGCTTGCCCTCGATTTAGTATTTTAGTGAGAAGTTCTGTCCCATGGGTACTTGCATCAAGATGGGAACCAGTCCACACAGTTTTATATTTTTTTGAATCCCTTTCCCTAAGTTGGTAGTACACTTGCCAGCCGTAGTTCTGTTCCCGTACAGAGAGTTTCCCCAGCTTAAGTTCGTCTTTTGCCCTTGGTGCTGCATAATGCCAATTTTTCTGTACCCCATCTTCATCGAAAGGCCAAATTACACTTAATGAACTGCCAGGGAACCTTTTCTTGACATCATTAGGAACATCGTAAGATGGCTCCTGATCAAGTGGAAGATACTCGCCTATCTCAACTACACATTGTTTGATAGTATCAATATATATTGGATAAAATTTCTTATGCCGTTGTGTCCTAAGGGACCCTGAACCTGTACGTCTTAGATTTCGGACTTCCCCGCCAAGACCTATTGCAGTTTCTTGACAAATAATATCCAGACCATGTCTAACCAAAAAAAGTCCAAATTCATTTGATTTAGCCATGTTTTTACCACGTCTTCCACGCCTGCTATGTTCAATAGTCACAATGAACCGATCATATTCTGGAAACATACTCATCAGTATACAGTCCAAATGAGATAATTCGTTATCATCTATTGTAATAATCAGTATGCCGGTTTCTTTCAAAAGACGTTTCGCAATCAATAGACGCTTCTTCATCATCGAAAGCCATTTGCTATGCCTGTAAGCATCATTGGAATCCACATAGTCGTTGTTATATTTCCAGTCCCTTGCCCCTGTGTTATAGGGCGGGTCTATGTATATACAATCCACTTGTCCCTCATAAAGGTACTCCAAAAGCTGAAGAGCATGGTAGTTATCCGCTTCAATAATCGTGTGCCAGAGGCTGTCATTCGGCGCATTTTCTACTTTAGCAATGGGTTCGAGCGAAGGGAAAATAGGATCGCCAAACTGTGCCACACCAACCAGATCGCATAAAGGTATGGTTGTTATTTCTGACGATACCTTATCCTCACAGACGGCAGTTTTGCCGTCGATTTTTTTTACTATGTAAATTCGGTTTAGTTTACCCGTCTTGCGTGCAACGGTCGAGTCACACCTTATGGGTACGCCATAGAGGGGAGTGCATTCAGGGACATGTTCCTCAAACACCAGACCGAACTTTTTATTTTTACTGATGCGGGTTACTTCCTCCGTCAGCCGTTCGCGCAGCATTGGGTCAGTAATTTGCTGTAATAGGTCTTTAATAGCCGCCATGTGCTTTTATCTCCTTATTCTTCATCGTTTCGCTGTTCTGTTTTTGCTTTATCTTCGGCATCTGCTCTGGGTATGTGCTCCGTCTCTGGTACAGCATTTTGCCGACTCCAAGACATACCAAACAATTCATTACCCACGGACAGGCGGAGAACTGACGCCTTATCAACAATTTTGTATGTATTTGGTGTATAAGTATCCGCCTTATCAAATGCGATGAACACTTGCTTGCCGTTTTCACCGCTTTTCTGATACAAACCAAGTATCTTTTCAAAATCGGCATCCTCTATGCGCTTAACGATGCTTGAATCATGAATCAGAACAGGGAGCGGAGTTAAAGCGAGCATACTCAGATCGTACACTACCAGACTCTTAAATGCTGTTCCTTCACTCTTATCATCGGGGGTTTCAAACTCAAAGGTCTTGTCCGGTTTTAGCGTCAACTCTGGTGCAGTTCTGTCACCGCCGGTAATAATATCATTAATTCGCTGCATTTCAGCGTTCACTTCATCCTGAGCAGCGGCGAGAGCTTCTTCCTGCCGTTTGCGGAGATTCGCCAGCAGATGTTCAATCTCCTTGCGCTTTTCCATTTGCTCCATTTCGCCTTGCAGCGCTTCATTCTCTTCAACCAGTTTTTCTATTTCCCGTGACACACGGGCGTACTGAGTAAGAATGGATTGCGAGAGCGATTTGGCGACTCCTGAACCCTCGATTTGCTTCTCATAGTTTGCAATATCGGCATCTATGTATTCAATTTGCGGCGTCAGCCGTGCAATTTCTTCCTCAATGTCAGCGCGAAGAAAACCGTTGATCTTAGCATGGAAAGCTTCAACATCAGTAAAAGCATCAATTTTAGCATCAGGGAAAAAACGGAGCAGAGCCGAAAAGTCTTTTTTTAGCACTCCGTCATTACCAGGCATATTGTTGCGGACTGCATTAAGCTGGGATATCAAACGACTCTTCCGGCGGCTCAGTTTACCTAACTCACTCTTAATTTCAGCAAGCCGCTCCGCTTGCTGTGGATCAATACCCAAAGCGCGCAGGTTGGCCTCTTCATTTTGTCTGCACAGCCTCTCCCTGCGTTTTTCCAGACTTTCTATTTTATCCTTATTCTCGCCTATATCAGCCGTGATATCCGATATGGAACGTTCCGCTTGTTTGCTTGGCTTGATGCCATAGCTTTCTTCGGCGGTTTTCAGATTCTGGATGGCTTCAAACTTATCCAATAATTTCATAAGGTACTCTACAGCCGTTGCCATTGATTCGCGCTCGCTTTGCAGAGGCTTGTGTTCGTTATGACTTCCATGGCCGTAAATACGGAAGAATCTTTCTACAATTTCATCGAAAGTAATACCCCTCAGAAGTATTCTATACTCATGGAACAGCCATTTGCGATAGTTCGGCACACTCATTTCCTCAATGACATGGAACTGGCTGTCGCAGCGATTCACCACGGACGGGCGGCTTGTGCTTCGAGAAAAAAAGTAGGAAAAACCATCAAATTCAAAGATAAAGTTTATCGTGTGGTGATCAATATAAGTGATCACATCCTTTGCGGATTTCGGGTAGTTATCCCCGCCAAACACAAAATCCAGTATCAGCAGAAAAGTGGACTTGCCAATAGCGTTGCTGCCATCCGAACTGCCGAGGATGACGTTAAGTCCAGGCCGGAAATCTTCCGGCTGAGTTTTAAACTTCTCGCATGTTATCCGCTTTAACATAGTGGAGTACCTCCGTCCCGTCAGGTATTTCTATTTGCCCAAGTTTATACAAACAATCAAGAGCATCAAGAAATATGCTTATTTCCGATACCTTTGTCCGTGTCGCTTCGAGCAGTTCATGCGGGGTCATATCCCGCTCCTCTAATTTCTCCAAGATAGGCGCGAAGAGAGCAATGACACTATCGGAGAAAGAATTAACTTTGCTTGGTATTTTCATTGAACAAATCACACCTTTTCACTAAATATCCAACAATGATCTCACAGGCGTCTCTATGTCTCTGTCCAACTTGTGAAAATAGTTTTTCAACTAAGAGATCTGCTATGTATTCCTGTGGATCGATAATATCTGATTTTTTCTGTATTCCACTCTCGAGCAGCTTATAAGCGGATTTCATTAACTCCCCAAACATATTCGTGTCAAATCCGATTTCCTGTTCAAGACGGGAGCAAGTGTTTTTTACAGTTTTATATAAGCGAGCCATACTCGCATTAATCTTGTCCTTCAGGAAAGGTTCGTGAATCTTACGCTCAATTTCAACCAAATCCTTGATATCTGTTGGTTCCAGTCCTTGCGCATTCTTTGTCTTATGAACTTCGCGCAGAACAGTCTCTATTTCATCCTGAAACTTAATGCCGGATATTCTGTCAAGAAATGCCTGAATATCCGCACAACGGTGTTTTTTTTCAAGCAACTCTGCTATTTCATCAGATGACATCACCGGAACAAGAGGAGCACATTCGTTTGTACATAATGCTACCGCATTTTCATAGCTGGCCGCTTCATCTGGTGACTGCTTCAAATAGACAATTTCACAGTTTTTAACCGGAATCTTCCCTCGCTTGGGAATTCCAAGATAACCACCGCAATATAAACACTTACCATTAGCTTCTGACAGCAGAGTAACAAGCAGGGAATCGTCCTGTTTTGATGGCTGAGGTAGCTGCTTGATTTTGTCTATAACATACTCTGCGACACCTTCGGCGAATTCTGTATCGGTCTTTCCGTTTCTATAATCATAAGTGCAGGCTCGATCTGACACATTATCCTCAAGGAGCGTTATTTCTTCAATCCGAGATGTGAAGGAAAGAACATATTCTTGTGTAACAGATCGAATCGTCTTTTTACCGCTTCGGTTCGTGGTGTTTGTGACAACATATAAAAAGACTCCGGCCAAAAACGAATGAAAACAAAATTCGGTTTGTGATGCCAATTCTTTTTTTGTTATGCCATTGACCAGTTCGACTTTCGTATCATCGTAAATACCATGTATTTTCTTCCCATCTTTTTCAGGAAGATCATTACCAATCATGTCTTTAAGCGCCAAAATTATCTGCTTGGATAAATTACTGTCCAACAGTTTGATGACATTGTTCTTAAAGTAGCTGGCTACTTCTTGTGGAACGGCACTGCGGGCTGGCCCGGTAATATCTTTTGAGAGATTTTGTTCACACCGCAGTAATTTTGATGTGGCATCTTCTCTGACACGATCTGCATTTTCCTGCCCTGAAAAGGTAAACTCATAATTGGGGGCAACAGAATGAAGAAGTGCTTCGCACAACTGCTTATTATCAATATTAACTGCCTTGCACGGAACAAGAATCGCTAAATATGAGCCAAAACATAACCTCATGCCGAAACCCTCCATTCAAACTGAACTGTATCCTATTTATTTTCTTCATCAATGTAATCGACGATATCTCCAATATTACATCTGAGAGCCTTACATATGCGCGCCAAAACGTCCATGCTGACCGGCAGTTCTTTGCCTAACTTTGCCATAGTAGTTGTAGTTAAGCCCGTCATAGCCATCAAATCTTTTTTCATCATTTTTCTATCTATCAGTATTTTCCATAGCTTATTGTAGCTGAACGCCATAATATCTCCTCCAAAGAGCTTTGCCCTCAAATAGCCTATTTGGAATATTTTATCACGTTTTGAGACTGATATCAAGGTTAACTTGATTAACGCTGATATTGGCTTTGCATATTTAGACTTCATGCATGAACTTGGTACAATATTAAAAATTCGCTACTCACACGCTACTGGAAAGCTATTCCCACACCTCCAAGCTTGTCCCATAAATTAGTATGCTGTTATTGCGTAAGGCAATAACAGCTTTTGCTTTATATGCCTGAACACTCAAAAATCAGTCGAGGGGAGGGAAGTATTTCTATGACCGAAGTAAGAAACCTGAATAAAAAACGCATCGGCGATATGAGCAGTGATCAACGTCTGTTTGAAATTCAAATAAAAGATTGCGTTACTCGTATCACCGTAAATACCGATGGCACATTGAACATAACGCATGATCGTGTAAAACCTGTAGCATAACCGTACCTCAGTAACAAAAATGAAATCCGCCAGAACGCAAGACGGCAGTGCGGAACTTCCTGCAAAGGAGGTTCTCCTGCCGTCTTGTTTCGTTTATGCGGATTCGACGGTTCCGGCGGATTTCAAAAATTTGAAATTCAAAGGAGCAGATTTTATGAAAAGCATCAAAAGAGACACTCAGCATCAGAGGGAGAGCAAGAAAAAATACCAAATCAAAGTGCAGGGTCAGCTTGTGCCGGTCAGCGAAGAAGTCTATTTTACCTATCACCGCATGAAGCGCCGTGAAACCTATCTGGAGGAAAGGGATACGGCAAACGGCGTCTTTTATTACAGTGCCATGGATACGGCGGAAACTACAGGTGAGGATGGGATTCCGGACCTTGTCTCTCCCCGTGTGGAGGATGTGGTCGTGGCCAAGCTCATAACGGAAAAGCTCCACCAGTGTCTCGCACAGCTTTCAAAGGAAGAACAGGCGCTAATCTCTGCCCTGTATTTTCAAGGAAAATCTCAGGCGGAATTGGAGCGGGAAACTGGTATCAAGCAACAAACTATCAGCTACCGTGAGCGACAGATTCGGCTGAAGCTCAAAAAAATGATAGAAAAGTAAAAATATTTTTTGTAGACCCCCTTACAAAATCGGCTTAGTAGTGAGGGGGGGTCTATTCACCCTCATTGCTCTTTGAAAATTTCATATCCGACGACCTGAATACGTTAGCTGACGGACCCCAAAAGGGAAAGCGACCACGGAGGATGCGCCAAGACCACCTGTAGGCAGGCAGTAAGAAAACAAAAACACTTATTTTTGTTCGCTTGTTTCTTTCTGCTCCTATCAAAGACGGCCAAATAAGGTGCAAAGCGGTACCCATCCGTCCGAAAAGCAGGCTGTGGCAGCTTGTTTCGCAATGACCCTGTCAGCCTATATTGATACTTCTGTCCAGTCACAGCCCCCCTTGACAGGGGGACCACGCAATGAGGGCAGCCAGCGGAGATCCCGGTGGAGGTGAGATTCCTATGATGCGGTGAAGCCAGCCGCAGTTCAGGCCGTCGCCTTTTGAGCTCGTATACACCAGAGCTCTGCGTGCTTGGGGAATAGTGTTGAATTAAGCACAGCGAGAAAAATCTTAATGTTAGAAGCAATGGAGATTGCCCTGCCTGCAAAGACTCTCACAGCAAAGCAGATCATACAGGGCGGTCTCTATTTTTGTGCCATTAAGAATATGGGCATAGGAAAGAGGTGTGTATTTGAAACAGTTCCATAATACCATTTTACGAGGTGACATCTACTACGCAGATTTAAATCCAACGGTTGGCTCGGAACAGGGCGGCGTTCGGCCCCTTGTCATATTGCAAAACAATGTTGGAAACCGCTACAGTCCCACCGTGATTGCCGCCGCCATTACCGCGAAGCCGAAAAAGCCGCTCCCCACCCATGCAAGCATCGGTCATGCCTGCGGCCGCCTGAAGGAGTCCTTTGTGCTTCTGGAGCAGATACGCACCATTGACCGCAGCAGGCTTCGGGAATATGTCGGCAGACTGAATGAACAGGAAATGAAAAAAATTGACGAGGCACTGGCAATCAGCGTCGGACTGGCTCCGGCGCCTCTTTTATCAGGGAGGGAAATGACATGACAAACGCGCAGGTATCCGATAATCTGATGTACGCTGCAGCCCTGCAGCAGCTCGCGCGGCTTGCGGTCGCCAAGGGCATGACGGATCAGGAAATTGAAAGGATTAAAAAAGACTTGGAACGCAGGCTGCGACCCACCATCATCGCACTATGCTGAGTCGCGGAATTGTTTTCTGAATATTATCAACTATTCAGTAGCTATATGCCGGGAGGTGTGGTAGTGTATGTCGTTGAAAGGAGGGAAAAAAGATGTATCAACCCAATTCAACATTGGCGGAAGCGCCGAAAATCACATTGATACAGGCGAGAAAGCCGGAAATTGCAAAGCTCCGTGTGGCGGCATATGCCCGTGTGAGCAGCGATTCGGAGGATCAGCAGAATTCCTACATCGCACAGGTAGATTATTACACCCGGCACATCGCCGCACAGGACAGCTGGGAGTTGGCGGACATTTATGCCGACGAGGGCATTTCCGGCCTTGTAGCAAGCAAGCGGGATGAATTCAACCGCATGATTCAAGACTGCAGGGACGGAAAAATCGACCGCGTCCTCGTCAAATCCATCTCCCGCTTCGCAAGAAACACCAAGGAATACATCCAGTATGTGCGGGAGCTTTTACGGCTGGGCATCTCCATTCACTTTGAAAAGGAGAACATCGACACCGGCAAAATGACGTCGGAGCAGATTGCCACCATTTACGGCGCTTTTTCACAGATGGAGTCACAGAACCACTCAAACAATATGCGGATCAGCGTCCGCATCCGTATGGAAAAAGGCGACTACCTCTCGCCGTCCGAGCCTTACGGCTATAGGTTGGAAGATCGCACGCTTATCATTATCCCCGAACAGGCCGAGGTGGTGCGCCGCATTTATGCCGCTTATCTCAGCGGTCAGGGAAAGGATGACATCGCAGACGGGCTGAACAAGGCAGGCGTCCCTCGCACCAAGGGGCGAACCGTCTGGCACCCAAGCACAGTGGCATATATCCTCACTAACGTCGCCTACACCGGAGATATGCTCTGGCAAAAGAGCTTTGCCACCAATGAAATCCCGTTCCGGCAGGTGCGCAACAAGGGTGAGAAGCCGAAATATTTTGTAGAGAACTGCCATGAGGCGATTATTTCCAAGGAGGACTTTCAGCGGGTGCAGGCACTGATGGAAAGCCGACGGAGGCAGACAAACGGAACGGTTTCCTCCGCACTGATGGCAAAGAAAATCCGCTGTGAAGGCTGTGGAACCCTGTTCCGCAGAAAAATCGTCAATAACAAGGTCTACTGGACTTGCCGGAGGCATGACCGTGACAAAGACATTTGCCCCACCTCACAGATACCGGAGGAACAGATTGTCACGGCAATCCTCCGCATGTACCACAAGCTGAAACGGCATCGCGCGCAAATCCTGTCCCCGGTCTTATCTCAGCTGACCGAGCTTCGGGAAAAGGAGCTTCGCTCCAACCGCAGAATCAATGATATCGACAAAGAAATCGCCCAGCTCACCGAGCAGAATCTCGTTCTTGTTCGACTCAAGTCGAAGGGATACGTAGATTCTGCTCTTTATTTATCCCAAACCGGCGAAATTGACTTTAAGCTCCGGGAGCTGCGCCGTCAACGCCGCCGCATCATGGAGGCCAACGGTGAGGACAGCCAAATCAAAGCCACCCAAGCCATGCTGGATTATCTGGAGGACAGCCCCGAATATCTGGAGGAACTCACGGAGGAAGTGTTTGAAACGCTGGTGGAGAGCATCACCATCTCTTCGGAAACGGCGATGAGTATAAGCCTTTACAACGGTCTGATGCTGAAAGAAACCATGGAAAGGACGGTGCGGTAATATGGCATGGCAGAGAAAAATCCCTTTCGGGTACACCATGAAAAAGGGAGAGTTGCAGTGCAATCCCACGGAGTCGGCGGCGGTCAAAGAGATTTTCAGACTTTATGCGGACGGCATGGCCTACAGCAAAATTGCCGCCGAAATGATGCGCCGGGGGCTTCGCTACCACAGCCACACCGCCGAATGGAACAAGCACATGGTCAAGCGCATCCTCGAAAACGAACGCTATCTTGGGGAAAAGGAATATCCCCCCATCCTTGAGCCGGAAGCCTTTCTGCGTGCCCAGCTTATCAGGAGAGAAAAGAATGCCTATACACCCTGCCCGGACTATATCGGACCCATCCGTGAAAAAGCGGTCTGCGGCGTGTGCGGCGGTAGGATGCTCCGCGATACCAGAGCTGGGGGAAAGCCCCGCTGGTACTGCGAAAAGGAGGGCTGTACCAACCGCCGTTACATAGAGGACGAGGACATCCGCACAGCCCTATCCGAAAGGCTGAATGTGCTGGCGCAGACCCCGAACCTCTTAGAATGGTCCCTGCCGCAAAATACAAATGAGCCGACGCTGGAGGCGGTACGCATTCAGAACGAGGTCATCCGGGAGTTGAACAAAGCGGAGCCGGGACCGGAGTACACCAAAATGCTGATACTGGCCTGTGCCGCCGAGCAATACAGCGGACTGCCTGATTTTATGCCTTATTATCAGATGCAGAGACTGAAGGAGAAAATCCTTACACAATCTATCAATGCAGAACTTCTCAGAGAGCTTTTTACAACCGCAGTGCAGGAAATCCAATTTACCGCCCACGGCGGTCTCCGCTTACGGCTCATCAACGGAAAAACCCTTGAAGCAGATGGAAAGGAGGATGCAGAATGCCCGAAAGCGCAGTGAGAAAAGTCACGGTGATTCCCGCCGATCCCAAACACAACCAAAAGGATATCCGCAAACAGCGCCTGCGGGTAGCGCCTTACTGCCGCGTTTCCACCAGCTCCGAGGAACAGCTCGACAGCTATCAGGCGCAGATTGAATATTACACCGAAAAAATCGCCGCCCAGCAGGAGTGGACCATGGTGGATATGTTTGCGGACGAGGGCAAAACCGCAACCTCCACCAAAAAGCGCAAGGATTTCCTGCGGATGATTAAAGCCTGCGAAAAGGGCAAGGTGGATTTGATTATCACCAAATCGGTGTCCCGGTTCTGCCGGAATACGCTGGACGGTCTGGATTATGTCCGCAGGCTCAAGCGGATGGGCGTGGGCGTCTTCTTTGAAAAGGAAAATGTCAACACCCTCTACATGGACAACGAAATGATCCTCACCTTTATGATGAGCCAGGCACAGGCCGAGAGCGAGTCCATGAGCGGCAACATCCGCTGGGGACACCGCAAGAATTTCAAGGACGGCAAGGTTTACTTTCACTATGCCGGATTTTTAGGCTACCGCAGGGGCGAGAACGATCTGCCTGAAATCGACCCGGAGGAAGCGGAAATCGTCCGCAGGATTTTTTCACGGTATCTGATTGGGCACAGCGTAGCCAAAATCATCGCAGACCTTGAGGCGGACGGCATCAAAACGGCGCGGGGGCATAAAAAGTGGAATGACGGCGTGATACGGGGGATGCTTCGAAACGAAAAATACATGGGGGACGCTCTGCTCCAGAAAACCTACATCGCAGACCTTTTTACTCGCCAGACCAAGAAAAACACAGGCGAGCTCCCCCAATACTATGTGGAAAACAGCCATCCCGCCATCATCGACCGGCTGACCTTTCAGCGGGTGCAGGAGGAAATGGCACGGCGATCCAGCCTGAAAAAAGTCAGTACCGCCGCCAAAACCGAGCTTGCCAAATACAGCGGCAAATATGTGCTGACCGAGCTGTTATCCTGCGGGAATTGCGGCAGTCCCTACCGCAGAGTGACATGGACCAGACCGGAGGGTAAAAAAATTGTCTGGCGGTGCATCAACCGTCTGGAGAATGGTAAGAAGTTCTGCAAGGACGCCCCCACGCTGGAGGAAAACAGGATTCACACTGCGGTGGTCAGTGCCATGAACGAAATGTTCAGCCAAAAGAGCTTGAAAGAGATTCTGCAGGACAGCATCCGAACAGCCCTTTTGCCGGGAAATGGCGAAACCAGCCTGGCAACCATCGACAGCAGGTTGTCCGAACTGAGGGAACAGCAGTACCGGCTCCTTCAGCTTGCCGCCGCCGTGGGAACCGACTCCACCCAATACGATGAGGAACTGAAAAAGGTCAGCATGGAATTCTCCGCACTGGTGGCCAAACGGAGCGAGCTGGAGAAAAACCGGCAGGATACCGAACAGGCGGACGAGCGTGCGGAGCAGCTTGCCGCCGAGCTGGAATCGGTGGACACCGGCATCACTGCCTTTGACGAGGTCACGGTGCGACAGCTGATCAGCGCCATCACGGTACTCAGCGAAGAAAAACTGCTCATCCGTTTCAAGGACGGAACGGAGATTGAGCAGATTATATGAGGGCAACGGCAATCAGGTGCGGTGAAATATCCTGCACCTGATTTTCTATATTGCATGGAACTGGCAGAAAATTTGAATCAGGAGGAATGAAAATGTTTTTTGATTATCAAAAAGCGCAGCAGATGAAGGAGCGGTATCCCAGCGGAACCCGCATCCGACTCAATAGTATGGATGACCCCTATGCGCCCATTGCGCCGGGAACGGAAGGAACGGTAAATTTCGTGGACGATATCGGCACACTTCACTGCACCTTTGACAATGGACGCACCCGCGGCGTCGTTCCCGGCGAGGACAGCTTCTCGGTGCTCTTACGTCCGGCACCGTCTGAACCGGAGGAAAGTCCCACTCAGCAGTTCGGCATGAAAATGGAATGAAGGGAGGAAATACCGTGAAACGGATTACGACAGATGAGCTTCGCACCATGACAGACTGTGAGGGACTGATTCTTCAGGGCTGCGGCAGGGAACTTTCAGAATGGGTAAACGGCATCAACGAGCTGCTGACACAGGAAGGCATCCTGCAAAACGGTGATACCTTCAAGGAGGTTTTCGTTTTTGAGCATGACGGCTGCACCAATCTGCTGTTTTCTATGGAAAATGTGGATTTGCATATGGGAAAGCTCGCCATATGGCGTTTGCAGTCACACAGCACCTTCGGCGGTACCTGGCTGAGTGATTATCTTCCCAACCGGCTGGGCGTTTCTATGAACGAACAGACTATGCAACAGGACGGCGGCCTTGCAATGAAACAAAGCTATTAGCATTTCCCAGCGTTTCACCGGCAGATTCAGATCTGCCGGGTACATAAAAAACAGGCTCCCACGGAGCCGGAAAGGAGAAACCTATGAAAGCATTGAAAAAGAACAGTGCCCTATATCTGGAACAGATTGCCTCTGCGGTAGCTGAATGCTATGAAAAAGATGAGAAGCCCTGCAATCGGGCATTGCTGGAGCTTTATACACGGATTGGTCAATGCATCTGCTGTCAGGGTGAAAAAGCGTTTATCCCGCATTTGGCTGAAATGCTCGCCGACCGGTTTCCATCGCTGAAGGGCTTCTCCCTTCGCAATCTCCGCAGGATGCGTGATTTTTACCGCACATATGAAAACAACCCGGTTCTTATGGACAGGGCACAGTCTCTTGGCTGGACACAGAACGCCGTGATACTGGAGTGCTGCGAAACCGATGCGCAACGTTCGTTTTATATTGGCCTTGCCGTGGAACGGAACCTTTCCAAGCTGGCGCTCATGATAGCCATTCAGGAGGGTGCCTTTGCCGATGCCCTCCATACAGAAAATTGCGCTGAGGGCATGGAACCCAGCTTTGCCCCTGTAAGCGATAGCTGTCCCGATGAAGCCGTAGACACCACCGCAATCGCTGAAACGGCGTGTGGGCCGTTTGTGACAGCGTGTGAGTCTCCCCGCCAAGGGGAGACTCTGCACCGAAACAATGGCAGCGGCTGCAGTGAAATCCCTGTAATGATTCCGACCGGCAGAAGAATGGAAAATATGCGAAAGCAACCATTTTTATGCTGGTGGGATTATCCGTTTCTGGAGCACTCCGCTTTGCCAAAACCATTGGCACAGAAACAAATCATCCATTTAAAGCCGCCGCCCGATATGGTTCAGCCGAAGAATTTCCAGCAGCCTTTCAGCAGAAAACAGAATAGGAATTATCAATGGGGAGCACACCGAACGCAAACCGCTGCAGCTGCATAAATATTTGAACACAACCATGAAAAGCTTGAGGATTTATGGTATCATGAAATTGGTAAGTGGCTGCGGAGAATCTGATTTATTTTGAGGACTGGATGCTCTCTTTGGAGAAAGATAAGAAATCTTTTTTCCACGGTGTCCACAGTATGAAGTTGTCAAAGATCGAGGGCGTGCTTCCATTTGACTGAAAAGCCTATGCAGGAGCACTCTCTATCAAAACGATGGTTTTAAGGGTGGAGAAATCCA